>Ga0164310_10001141_pt1 | contig 14772 bp, 24 predicted proteins | sample GuaBasSedimGuay1_FD_121795 | JGI IMG/M metagenome (GOLD analysis project Ga0164310, IMG submission 121795) | Subseafloor sediment microbial communities from Guaymas Basin, Gulf of California, Mexico - Guay1, Core 4569-9, 0-3 cm | ecosystem: Environmental > Aquatic > Marine > Hydrothermal vents... | reverse complement strand
GCAACACTACAAAGACAACATAGAAATCTTAAATGATGTAACTCTTGAAGAATTCCAAAGTGTTTATAACTCTTTTGATGGATGGATTGTGGCATCACAAGTTTTCCCTAAGGGAGAAAATAAATATGATGTAGTAATCTACAATAAGATAGCACCATGAGAAAAATAAAAATAACTCAAGAATTGTATGACGACTATTGCGAAATAATAGAAAGAGTTGAAGAACAGCTTGATAAAGATGTAGAAACAATAACAAGATTGAAGTATATGAATCTTGAATATGCTGGAATGGTACAAGATTTATTAACTGCTGCGAAAAAGCTACACACTAAGAACAAGGGCTTAGAATATGATTGTGATAAGTATGCTGATATGTCACTTACATTGTTCAATAGATGTGCTGAACTATCAACCAAAGAAGAGATTACAAGACAAGAGATGTTACTAAACCTAACACACCAAATTTAATTTATTATTTTTTTTATATTCGTTTGCATTAATCGATGACAGCCTGGAAAGACGGGCACCATACTCAAATGAAAAAACAAGAAGAACCAATAGAAAAGATAACAGTTCACTACATCTGTGAAGAGATGGTAGAACCTATAGGACAAGTACTAATGAATGGTACGAGGATGACTAACTATTTAATTAGTAAGTGTTTAGAAGATTCTGAATACGAGTTAGTTGTCAAAAACACTAATGAATTCCAAACAACAGAAGAGGTAGAAGAATTCTTACAAGAAGGAGATATAAGTTGGGTTGATGATACTAGTTTACTACAACAATTATTCTCTGCTGGTTGTGACAGACCAAACATTGTAGGTCCAAAAGCTTTATCACCTGTAAAGAATTATAACAATGGAACACTTAACACAATCTATAGCCTTGATTGGTTCTATGGTGGGAAGGTTATAAGACTTAATGATAATGAAGAAAGGGCTGGTGAATTAAAAACAGAGATAGACAACAAGGTTGATTGGGTAGCTAAGACAGATTTTATAAGACACGGAATTGATTTAGATGTAGAAGTTCTTGGTGGTGAGAAGAAGTATATCTTGTGGGCTGGAGAAGCTGGAGTACCTGTTAAGAATTTCAAATTCTTTAATGAAGTTAAGCATGCTATAAGAATGATGGGTGGGTTACCTGATAAGTATGAGTTCAGACAGATGTCTGGTTATTGGTTGAAGGACTTCTATGATGTGCTGGAAGAGACAAGAGTTTATGTATGTACTAGTATGAAAGAATCTTTTGGGATTGCTGTTAATGAAGCAAGGGCAAGAGGTGTACCAACAATAGTTAAACCTTTCTTAAATGGAAATTATGTAGGTACAAAGCAACCATTACAAGTAGGATATACTCCTGTTGAATTTGCTAGAAAGATAAGGGAGATTTGTTTGAATGATAATCTTTACCATGAAGAATCAAACAAGGCAAGAGACTACGTAGAAGACAATTGTACACTAGAACAAATGAGAGATGATATTGTAAATGTATTTGATGAGGTGGCTTATGAGTGAAGAAACTTTGAGTGATAAATCATTAGTGATAGAAGGGGTTAAATCTTTTTGGAAGGAAGATGTCAAGGAATTTATAAAGAATAATGATGACTTAGAAATTGATTTGTTATGTAAGGTTTCTGGTTTAGTTGAAAAACATACTAAGAAAGATATTGGTTGGGAAATACAAGATTTATTTCAAGATTATAGAAATAAAAGAGACAAACTCGCAGGGGAGGAACTTTTATGAAGAAAATTAAGTTAGCTTTGGGTTGTGGATGGAGAAACTATGGAAAGAAGTGGACACACATAGACCTTGGAGACTACGACCACTTAGACTACAAACAAGATATAAAAGACTTATCTAACTTTAAAAATGATACAGTAGAAACTATCTATGCTAGTCATGTCTTTGAATATTTTGATAGATATGAAGCAGAGGATTTCTTAGATGAATGTTACAGAGTATTAAAGAAAGGTGGAAAGCTATACCTCTCAGTCCCTAACTTTGAAGCTATTGCTTATTTGTATGTTCAAAAGAAAATACCTTTATTCAAATTCTTGGGCCCACTGTATGGTCACATGGATATGGATTGTAAAGAAATACAACACAGCACTTGTTATGACTTTGCTTCTCTAGGCCAATTATTACAAAGAGCAGACTTCAAAAGAATAGAAACTTATGGGACAGAAGATTTAATAGGAGATGTGGATGACCATAGTAAAGCTGAGATTGATGGAGAATACATTAGTTTAAATGTGGTGTGTGAGAAATGAGCTTAATTGATGGTGTTGATGTTGGAGAATCTAATGGTTCTATAGCAGTGATAACAGGAATTACTGGACAAGACGGTAGTTATTTAGCAGAACATTTATTAAAGAAAGGATATCAAGTGATTGGTTTAATGAGAAGAGCTAGTACCCCTAATGATATAAGGATTAAACAGTTACTGGCTTTAGAAGAAAACCACCCAGAAATATTCAATATGGAGTACTTTGATTTAATAGATGATGCTAGTATAAGAAATGTTATGGATAAATATAAACCTACTCACTGGTTTAATACTGCTGCGATGAGTCATGTTGCGGTAAGTTTCCCAACCCCCATAGCCACAGCAGAGTACAATGCAGTAGGAGTAACAAGAATTCTTGAAGCAATAAGAAGTATGAATCCTAAATGTAAATTCTTACAATGTAGTTCAAGTGAAATGTTTGGATTAACCCCTCCCCCACAAGATGAAAATACCTACATGAAACCAAGTAGTCCTTATGGTGCTGCAAAAGTATATGCTTATCATATGACTAGAATATATAGGGAAGGTTATGGGTTACATGCTTGTAATTCTATTTGTTTTAATCATGATGGTGTTAGAAGAGGAGTTAATTTTGTTACAAGAAAAATTACTATCAACATTGCAGAAATCATTGCTGGGAAAAGAAAGAAGATTACCTTAGGTAACCTTGATGCTAAAAGAGATTGGGGAAGTTCTAAAGATTATGTTGAGGCAATGGAATTAATAATCAACCAAGACACTGCAGAGGATTTTGTTGTAGCCACAAGGGAAACACATACCATTAGAGAGTATCTTGATGAATGCTTTAAACTACTTGGACTAAACTGGGAAGATTATGTAGAGATATCTGATAAATTTAAGAGACCTCTTGAAGTTCCAGCATTGTTAGGAGACCCAACAAAAATAGAAAACGCATTACATTGGGAACCTAAAACTAAATTCAAAGAACTTGTAAGAGAGATGTTAGAATCAGACTTACAAGATATAGCCGGGCTTAACATACAAGAAGCTGCTGGACAGGTTGCAGGTATAATGACTTCTAAATCTTAATGGGAAACATATTATGGAATACACCAAAGTTTGGAAAGACAGAAGTTAAAGAAGTAACTGAAGTTCTTGAATCAGGGTATGTTTCCGAAGGTCCTAAAACAAAAGAACTAGAAGAAAAGCTAGCAAAGATACTTGGTGTTAAACATGTTATTATGACAACCTCTTGTACTGCTGCACTACACTTAGCCCTGGAAGCTGATAAGAAGATTAGGAACTACACCAAGGGAAGAGTGATTATTCCTAATGTAACATTCGTAGCTACAAAGAATGCTGTTGAGATGGCTGGACTAGATTATGAGTTAACTGATGTAGAACCGGGAACATATGTTATGAATTATAATGTAAAATTAGCTGATAAAGATATGCCAAAGGCTATTATTTGTGTTAATTTATTAGGTAGACGACCAAAAGAAATGACAACCATGGTAAAACCAAGCGTAAAACCAACAGTTATTTGTGATAATGCTGGGGCATTTGGTTCGGATGTTTCTAATGGAGATATTGGATGTTATTCATTACAGTCAAATAAGTTAATCACTTGTGGACAAGGGGGGTTTTGTGCTACTGATGATGACACTTATGATATAGTTCTAAGGCAGTTAAAAGATTTTGGTAGAAAATTCAAGGAAGATAATCAATCTGTTGGATTCAATTATAAGTTTAATGATATCTTGGCTGCTGTTGTCCTTGGACAGTTAAGACAATTTGAAGCAAGAAAGAAGTTAGCTAAGAAAGAGTGGCAACAATATCATGATGCTTTTCCAGGCAGTGTATTGGGTGGCGGGACAGTTCCCTTATGGATTGAATTTGATGCCGGATTGTTTAGGAATGAATTAGTCATGCACTTAGCTAAGAATGGTGTTGGAGCAAGACTTCCCTGGGATTGCCTAGAGGATAACTCCTTCTTATACCCTATTAGTCGTCGCTACCAAGATAATATAATTTGGTTGCCAAATGGACCAAACGTAACACCAAAAGATATTAGAAGAATTATTAAATTGATTAAGGAGTTTGATAATGAAGTTTTCCAAAGTTAGTTCTGATGATAGAAGAACTATCTTTGCTAATGATGAGCTCTTGGATGACAAAGCAGAGATAAGTATCATTGAATTGAAGAAAGGAAAAGCTATTGGTGGCTGTATGCATAAGAAAATAGAATACTATGCTATCTTAAGTGGTTGTGTTGTAATCTCAAAAGGTGTAGAGAACACAGTAGGGATTGCTCCGGACTCTGGAATGTTCGAACCAAATACTCCTCACGCCTTCTTTGCAGAGGATGACGCTGTCATAATGGAGTGGGGTATACCTTTTGATGAAAAGGGAAATGAGAAAGATGAAGAGATGTTAAAGAAAATTAATGATTATAATGAAATTACACATAGCGACAAGAACTAATCTGAATGAAGAGTTATTTAAACAGGCGTTTGAAATAGTAAACAATCCTGATGAGGCAGATTTTATTCTTGCACAAAGCACAACTAACCCTTTATGGGATAGGAAGAAAACAGTTTATGTAGCTGTAGAACCACCCTTAGCAGAGCATAGACTTTGGTGTTACTCAAAATTTGATGAGTTCCACACAGTTATAACCCATAACCCTGATACCCCGAAGGATAATCAATTCCCATTCACAGCTACTGATGAAGCACAGTACTACCCATCAAGACCTAACCCAAGTGTTATCAATAGATATACTAGGGAGAATACAACTATTAAAGGTAGGGGTGTCTTTTATGCTGGGATGATTGGACCTTATGAGGATGTACCTAACTCTTTTGGAGGGATTAATCTAACAAAAGTGAGAAGAATCTTAGGAGATAACTTTGCTAAGAATCCTGCTAGCAAGGTAATTGGGATAGGGAGAAATGGGCAAACTACTAAGGTGAATAATTGGAGAGTTGATAAGTCAAACCAGATTAGAGATTCTGGATGTGATTTTGTGTTAGCATTAGAAAATACAATGTTACCTAACTATGTGTATGAGAAGATATGGGATGGGATGGCAAGTGATAGGGTTACTTTATATCTTGGTGACCCTAGAATAGAACACCACATACCTCTTAATTGTTTTGTAGACTTAAGACCTTTCTTCAATAAGGATACTGGAGAGATAGATTGTGAGGGTGTTAACAAGTTAATCAATGAAATGACACAGGAAGAGTATGATGAAATACTTAAGAATGCAAGATTATTTAGGGAAACAGCTGGAAAGAAACACCAAGAACTACAAGATGCATTAACTAACCAAATCATAGAGAGGATTAAAAATGATTAGTGTGGTAATTCCTTTCAAAGATAGAGAGAAGTCAAGACTTAACGAAGTTATCAAACGATTAAAGAATCCCTTAGTGAAGGAGATTATCCTTGTGGATTATAATTCTGAACCCAAGTGTAGTATTACACACAAATCCGTCAAGATTATAGAATATAAGAAAGCTGGCCCGTGGAACAAGGCCCACGCAATTAACATTGGGGTGAAGAATTCTTCCCAACCTTTTATAATGACTCTTGATGCCGACATCTTGTTAGGGCCAGAGTTCTACAATAAGTTGGAACCTTATTTAGATTGGAATAACTTTATCTATTCAAAAGATGTAAGAAGGATAGAAAAGAAAAGTATCTCAAATGATTGGGATTCTATGGTAACTACGTCAGAACCTTGGGGGGAGAATAGGGGTTATATGTGGGAACTGAATCATCAAGGAACTGGTGGAGTACAAGTCTTCCCTAAGGATTGGTTTATGAATGTGCGTGGGGTGGATGAGAACCTATTCTATTATGGGGGTATGGATAACATAACTTTAATTGATGCTAAGAAAGCTGGACTATCACTAGTTACATTAAGCGATACAATCCTACACATAGAACATTCTAAAAGGAAAGAAGAGAACTTACCAGAAGAAGAAAGAAGGTTTGCACAATTCGTAAGGAAAGATAGAAGGAACCTATTGAATAGTATGCTCCTTTCTAACAAACAAAACAATCCAGGATTCTTTGGAGAACTGTCTGGGCCTAATACTCCTCTTTATAAACAATACAAAGTAGCCTATAAAAAATACTTACAATCTCTTGAAGACAAGGGAATGTCTGAAGACGATACCTTAGTCCAACTTAACCAACCAGCAGACATAAAGATTATGGTTGTACCTATTAACAATAGAGATTCATATCCAGTATACTTTGCTGAGAACCTATTAAACCTTTTAACATATACTAAACAGATATTTCCTAATACTGAATTAGTTAATGTTAATGCTTGTGATGTAAATCATCTGAGGAATGTTGCAGTAGACTTAGCAATTGATAACAAGTATGACTACATAGTACAATTAGATGTAGACCATGTATATCCTAAGGATTTCATACTGAAACTCTTATCCCATGAGAAGGATTTTGTTACAGGACTTACAATGAATAGAACGTTGCCCTTGACACTTACACAATTCAAAGAGTTAAAACCCTTAGGAGAACATACAAGAACAAATAAGAATCAAATAAAACCAGATGGAAAACTACAAAAGATAGAAGCTACAGGGGTGGTTGGGATGTTAATGAAGGTAGATGTATTAAAGAATTTACCAAGACCAAGATTTAGAATGGAATATCATGGGGAAGAAAATACCCCTTTTGATTCTGGTGGTGACTTCTACTTCTGTAAACTACTTAAGGAATTTGGCAAGGAGATTTATTGTGATACTAAGTTAGAGTTCCCACACCATAACACTGTAGAGATAAGTCAGAAGGGTTTACGTTTAACGACGACAAAAGAGTACAAGGATTGGGAAAAGAAAAACAAACAACCCTATTACATCCCTACTCCAGAGTTACCGAAAGATTTATAAATAAGAATTCTCTGTACAATTATGGAAATAGAATCAAAATGTGTGGTTTGTGATAAGATTATCAAGAAACCTTTGGTAGGCCAGTTGACATGTGGCAAGGTAGCTTGTAAGAAGAAGTACACAAAAATACGCACAGAAGCTAAGAAAATTGGGCTAGAACTCCCAAGGGACTTATAACTAAATTACCGAAAAGTTTATAAAGGACAATGGGTAAAATAGAACGTAGACGGAATAAGAAAGTATTCGTTAACGCAGTGTTACACTTTGCAAGGATGATAAATAAACAACATCCAAACAAATACTTCCCAACGAACCAGCTGAAGAAGATGTTCAATGAAAGGAAGTACACAAACCACTGCTGGAACACTTTCAATCAAAGGCTAATAGCTCTTGAGAAACAAGGACTAATAGAATCCCTTGAAACAACAACCGGAACTATGTGGAGAATAAAAAATGGATAACGTAAGAGACGTAATAACAACAATCAAAGAGAAACACAGGATAGACAGTGATAACCCTAAAGCTCCTTATGGAGAGTTTACTTGTGAGTATCTTGATGCTCCTATTAGATTAGCAACTTGGAAAGAAGTAGTTTATAAGAAATATAATGAGGGTGATAAGGTAAACATCAAGTTTGGTAATTATGAAGATGGAGAATATGGGCAGGAAGGTGGAATTATTTATATTAAGTTTGATAAAGATATAGAAGATGAAGTTGATGAAATCATTGAACCTAGATTAGTGGAGTCTAATGAGGATTATGCTGAAGAGGTACAGGTTGCTGATGGAACTATTATTGTTATTGATGGAAAGAAATTTAGGCTGGAGGCACTATGAATAGCTGGGATGTAACAATTATAATAGGGCTAGTCTTTGCTATTATGGATATCTTTGTTGAAACATTAGTTATCCATTGGGCAATTTATGTTGCTCTTTTCTTATGGCCTATAATCTTCCTCTTAACTTTCTTAGCAATTATAATCCCCCTAGGTATTATCGCTGGAATAGTTTTAGGTATAGTAGATTTAATTATAAAATGAAAGAAACAAGACCAAGCACACAACAAGCATCAATGTATGATAACCCTGACTTAATTAGGAAAGTAGTTGAGTTAAGGTCTAGCTCTGGTGACAAGACTTATGATATGATTGCTGAGGACCTTAAGGTAGAGTATCCAAACATCTCAAGACAGAAAGTAGCAGAGTTATTTAAGAAAGGTGTTGCTAGGTCTATTACTATTGAGAAGAGAGCTGGTAAGAAGTTTGATGATTTCTCTGCAGAACTTAATAAGATGTATCAAAGGGCTGTTAAGTTAATGGGAAGTTATCTTTCTGCACTTGAACATGTTAATACAAAACTAGAAGAGTTGGGTGATGATGGGTTAGATTCTCTCTCTGCAAGAAAACAAATAGTTAAGATGTTACCAGAGGCTACAAAATTATGGAAAGAGTTAAGAGAATACATGAAGTTTCACATAGACCAACAAGAAAAGATAACTGAAACAAGAGATGCAGAAGTCTGGACTTATCAAGAATATGTAGACAAGACAAAAGAAACATTAGATTTATTAGAAGACGAAGGGTACACAATAATAAAACCTGAGATTTAATCATACTCGCAACAATGCCCTCCGGTCTGTGTAGAGAAGAAAGAGGGTGGACAATACACTGTGTCTACACAACCAACCCCGAACTTTTTGCGAGTCGGAGCAGTTGGCTGTGGATGGAAGTTCCACATTTTCATAACAACCTGAAAGGAGGTACAAACAAATGGAAAAGAAAGATAGAGAATTTCAATTAAAACTACAAAGACATATATTAGAGCAAGCTAAATCTAAAAAGTTAGCTAATGAAATGATGGTGTCTAGATTAAAAGAAGAGATAACTTTGGAGATACCTAAACTACAAAAGGAAGAAGATATTGCTGAGTTACAAGACTTAATCAAAAGGAAGAAAGCAAAACTAAATGATGGAAAAGAAGAAGAAGCTAAACCTTCAGACATGTTAGCTATGAAGTTAATATTGAAAGACTATAAAAAACAAGCTAAATTAGATTTACCTATGAAACAAAAGAGATGGGAACTAAGAGATGTTGAACTAAGTCAAGACCCTGTTGCACAATCATGTCACGCTAGTGTGATTAAAGAGATTGAGAAAAGAATAAAGCAATTAGAACGTAATGAATTCCCAGCAATGGATGTTCCTAAGGGTGTAGGTTAATGAAGAATATATTACTAAACGAGAAACCAATTTTACTTTTACAATCTATTACTAAACAGAATGGAAAGAAAGGGATAAATGAAATTGGAAAGAATTGCTATGCTACATATCGTTCAAGATATAACATAGTTTTAGAATTAGAAAGTTTAGAGTATATACAACTAGAGAGAGCTGGTAGAGAAGTTATTTGTACAATTACAGATAAGGGAAGAGAAGCTCTAAAACATATTGATTTTTTTATTTAATTACCGAAAGATTTATAAAGGAAAGGAGGATAGATAAACTATGGATTTTAAGCCTGACGAAATAGAACAAGAATTGAAGAACTACTTTGATTTGAATAAGCACTTATTAAGAAGTGTGAAGAAATCTAAAAGTGTAAACGTCGACGTGGAAGAGTTGATAGGACACTACCATCACTTTGGAGAATTGTTACAAGAGTATCCTTCTAGGATGCGAGAGTTAGTTATTATTGTTATAGGAAATTTGTTTGCTAAAATGGATATAATGGTTCACTGGACTAACATCCCAAAGTTCTTACATGAGTCTATTGCTAATCTGCGTTCTAAACATTTGGGAAAACTTGTTACTGTTGAAGGAGTAATCAGACAGATAACAGATGTTAAACATTTAGTTAGACAAGTGAAGTTTGAGTGTCCTGGATGTGGAACAATAATTAGTGTAGAACAAACCGAGAAGGAATTAAAAACTCCTGGCCAATGTACTTGTGGAAGGAAGGGTGGTTTTAGGGAGATAAGTAAAGACATTGAAGATATACAATACGTCATAGTTGAGGAAACGCATGAAAATACGGAGCGTAATAATCAACCAAAGAGGGTCAAGTGTAGGCTTCTTGGCTCTCTTTGTGATAAAGATAAGGTTAAAAGACATATCCCTGGAAGTCTTGTAAGGGTAACTGGTGTTCTCAGAGAAGATAGGAAGTTTGGTAGAAACAATGTCTTAGTTATGATGGGTAACTTCATTAGTGTTAATAATATTATTGCTTTAGAAGATGATGAATTTGAACTTAACATAAGTGAGGAAGATGAGAAAGAGATTAGAGCTATTGCTGGTTCTAAGGATGGGTTAGAGAAAGTAACTCGTTCCATTGCACCAAGTATCTTTGGATATAATCATATTAAGAAAGCTATGGCCTTTCAATTGTTTGGTGGTGTATCTAGGAAAAGGTCCGATGGTGGTTTCACAAGGGAGATGATAAATGGTTTACTTGTTGGGGACCCTTCATTAGGTAAATCTGTTTTCTTAAGATTTATGTCTAGTGTTACTCCAAGGGGAAGATTTGTTTCTGGGAAGTCTAGTTCAGGAGTAGGACTAACTGCAGCGGTAACTAAGTCAGAACTTACTGGTGGTTGGAGTCTTGAGGCTGGAGCAATTGTTTTAGCTAATGGTTCTATCTGTGGTATTGATGAAGGGGATAAAATGAAGGATGAGGATAGAAGTAATCTCCATGAAGCTATGAGTTTAGGAACAGTAACAATAGCAAAGGCAGGAATTATGGCCACACTACCTGCAAGAACAAGTATCTTAATGGCTGCTAATCCAAAGCTAGGAAGATTTAGTTCACAGAAAAGTTTAATAGAACAGATTAATTTAGTACCTAGTTTACTTAGTAGGTTTGATTTCATTTACTTAATGAGGGATAAACCACATGAAGATTTAGATAATGATATCGCAAACACAATTCTTAATGAACACATGGAAGACAACAAACAAGATATCCTTTCTGTAGAATTTATAAGAAAGTATTTACATGTTGCTAAACAATTAAATCCTGTAATGACTGCTGAAGCTAGTAGTCTTCTTAAGGATTTCTATGTTAAGTTACGTAAACAAACCAAAGAAGCGGGAGACGGTAGTTTAATTATCCCAATCACTCCAAGACAATTAGAATCCTTAGTTAGGTTATCAGAAGCTCATGCAAGACTTAAGTTAAGAAAGTCTGTAGGGATAGATGATGCTAAACAAGCTATCAAGATGATGAAAGATTATCTAATGGAATTTGGATATGATGAGAAGCTAGGAGCATTTGATGTAGACAAGTTAATTGGTACAAGTGCAAGTACACGTGGTAAGTATGATGCTATGTTAAAAATTGTTAGGCTTCTAGAGACCAAGAGTGCTGAAGGATTTGTTAAACTTGAAGAGATTGAGGATGCTTTCAAAGATAAGATGGATAAGGATGAAGTATATCGTATCGTTGAGCAATTAAACAGCCAAGGTGATTTGTTTCAAACACCCAAAGGATATAGAAGAGTATGATATATGTTATTGATGTCCCAGACAGCAACGGTGACAAGCCAATGTATCCTTGTATTATGAGTAGACTACAAGAGTGTGAAGTTAGAAGACATAAGAATCCAAAGACATTAATGGAAGCAATCCACAACCAAAGACTTACAAAGTTAATGCATGCTTACCAGTCCGGAGAATTAAAACCAATGCACACTATATTCTCACCACAGGCAATGGAGATAATTGATGGAGTTTCTTGAATTTGCTAGAGAGATTGATAAGAATGATGATGAAGTGTTTACGTTCCATCCAATTGGAAAGGTAGAACCTCTGTATCAAACCAGAATAACTATTGATTGGTTAAATGAGGACTTGGAAGGGAATGGTTTAGTCATCCGGACAGATTGTGATTGTAAGGACCATGCTATCAGAAAGAGACAATGCAAACACATTAAGGAATGTATCAAGGTCTTGGAGAAAAGAGGGATTAAGTTAAGATTACCGAAAGATTTAAAAAGGTATTTCTGTCCTGTTTGTAAGATAGGTATAGACTCCGTAGACTATAACTTGGATTGTGGTTATTGCGGACATGAAATTAAGGAACCAAAGAAAAATGAGAGCTAGAAAAACACCTGCAGAATGTGTATGGGATATATTAATAGATAGTATGTCTAGCAATATAGGATATCATGTAGATACTTTAATCTATGATGAAGTATGTGGGGGACCTTATGATGAATTAAAAGAGTTATTCCACAAGAAGTTTGAATATAAAAAATGAATCAAAAACAAATACAGATAAGACATAAAGAGTTTAAAGACCAACTAACTAATGAATGCACTATGAATAGGAAAGGATGTTCTAAGTGCTGGAAGGGTGTAACTAATGAACATTACATTGTGATGTCCAATATTGTCTGGTGGTTAGTCAATCAAGGCTATGATGTATTCACAGAAGCTGAATTTAAGAAAGGTGGAAGGGCAGACATAGTGTGTTGGATTAGTGGTCAAGCGTTCGCAATTGAGGTACTACACACAGAGACAGATGAAAGGTATGAAGCTAAGTTTGATAAGTATCCTGAAGACTTTACAATGGTTAAGATTAAAACGGGGGGGTTTGATATATCTTCTTTTGTGTTGTAACTATTGTGTAACAACTAGCATGTTTTTGAATATATAATAACTTATAAAGGCCAAATGACTAATTATATTCTCTATCAGAGTACTCTTGAGAACTCACAAGTACACAATTTCTATTTGAATATTGCTGAAAGGAGGTTTAATATATAATGACACAAGCAAAAGATGCTATTAAAGCGGGTCCTGTTTACAAGACTCTATTAATGGTTCTATTGGTAATTACTTCCGTTCTTAGTGGGGCTGTACTATTGCAAGATGACACAGTATCAATCGATATTGAGGGTCTTGAAGATAGTATTACAAACACTATTAAAGATGAAGTAGCTTCCTTGAATATCACTGTAGAAGATGACTCTGAAGAGTTGGCTGAATTAAAAGCAACTATCGCAGATATCTATGATAAACAATTTACAGATGAAACAGAAGCACTAGAAGCTGATGCCTTAGAAGCTTATAACGATGAATACGATGAAGATGATTTAGAAGAAATTCTAGAAGATTTAATCGCAGGATTGGATAAGATTAAAAGTATCAACGAAGATGAAGATGAAGAAATAATCTCTGTAATTAACTTAGGTCTAGACGATGATGAAGACAAAAAGGTTATCATAACTAAAGAGTACAAAATAAAGTACGAATTAGATGATAGCACTAAAGTCTATAAAGATACAGTTTACGCTGTAGCTGAAATCACATTTGATGAAGACGATGGTTACGAAGTAGAGATTGAGTTCTCTCTTTAATTCTGTAATTACTATGTAGGAGTAACACACTACTCTCTAAATCAAGTGTGTAGGGCACGGTAAACCCTTTACAACCGTTTTTATTATTTTAGATAACTCTACAAGTACTACCTTTTCGTAAAAAAGAAAAAACATTAACTTTAAAGTAACAACTTGACTTACAGTATAGACATCTATATAAACTCTTTATGTTTCTCTAATTAATCTAAATTTCTTAGGAGAATATTATGAAAAGAAGAACTAAATGCGAAGTATATAGTAGAGTGTGTGGTTATCTAAGACCTGTAACACAATGGAATATTGGGAAACAATCAGAGTTTTCAGACAGAGAATTATTTAAAGCAGATACAGCATAGAATAGCTATTAGAAGCGTTTTAAGGCTGTTTAAGAGACTTTTTTAGGTTTATGGTATATTTCCTTACCACCAATTATTTCCTTCATAGGACACTTACATTTACCACAATAAGCTTCAGAACCTTGTGAGACCTCTACCCAGTGTAAACAGTTACCACAAATTAGTCTTACGAATACCATCTTAGATGTCTCCTTAATGCTTTCTTTATTTCTGTGGGGTAGAATTTTTTCCATAGGATACCATACTTTGCTTTAGCTATTGCTTCTGCTGATAGGAATATTTTTGTATAATGATTTAACATTTACCTTCTCAAATATTTTATGTGTTGGTCTAACTCAATTACAAATTCTTGGATTTCTGTTTGGTCTATCTTTCCATCATCATCTAAGTCGATGTGGTCATATAGAATACCTAAACCCCAAAGAATGGCTTTCTCTGCTAGCTTCAAAATTAATTGTTTCATTGTTAGTTTGCTGTATGTGTGGGCATATTATTATCTCTCTTTTACCTTTATAAACTTTTCGGTAAAATGTTAATTTGTTTACTTAAGTAAATATGTGCTGGACTGATTGAATCAAATGGCACTCCATATTCTGTTTCGAAGTTAATTTTCTTTAAACTTGAATCATATAATACTCTACTAACGCCTTCTGAGCAATGCAGTGTTTTTTCACCATCTGTGAATTTTAGTTTGCCGCCGAAGATTTCTTTAACTAATAAACTAACACCATGCATAAAGATATTTATCCAACCGTATTTGATGCCTTCATATTTTTCAGCATTTTTTAGTACACTAACTAATTTAGTATTAACTTCTCCGAATGCTACCTTTTTACCTATTTGACTGTTTAACCATTTTTTACTTTTCCATCCTTT
>Ga0164310_10001140_pt1 | contig 14776 bp, 10 predicted proteins | sample GuaBasSedimGuay1_FD_121795 | JGI IMG/M metagenome (GOLD analysis project Ga0164310, IMG submission 121795) | Subseafloor sediment microbial communities from Guaymas Basin, Gulf of California, Mexico - Guay1, Core 4569-9, 0-3 cm | ecosystem: Environmental > Aquatic > Marine > Hydrothermal vents... | reverse complement strand
TTGAAGCTGTTAAGCTTGCCGAAGACAGCGATGATGTGATTATTCGTCTGTGTGAGTATTACCGCCAGCGCGGCAAAACAACTCTAAACTTTGACAGGAAAATAAAATCGGCCAAAGAATGCAATTTGATGGAGCAGAATGAAAGTAAGGTCAGCAGTAAAGGTGAAGAATTACCCTTTAACTTGGATCCCTATGAATTAAAAACCTTCAAAATGAGGTTTGAGGAATTGTAATACGACAGCATGATTTCGTAATAAATCGCGTTGTAGTAGTTGCGTCCCCTGTGGCAAAAAAATGCAAGACCTTTATATCAATCTGAAGATCGTTATTCCATCCGACTGCTTTGATGTGTCTTATTCCCGCAGTTCCGGACCCGGCGGCCAACATGTCAACAAGCTCAATACACGAGTCAGCATTTTTCTTGATGTCCGCCAGTGTTCGTGTTTTTCAGAAACCCAAAAACGCACAATGTCCACTATTTTGAAAAACCGAATGGATAAGCAGGGCGTTCTTCAGGTTTCAAGCCAGCGATATCGCTCTCAAATGGCGAATCGAGATGCGGCGATGCGGCGGATGGCGGAATTGATCGCCGCGGCCCTGAAACCAAAACGACGAAGAAAAAAAACACGAATCCCCAAAAGGACGATAGAGAAGCGATTGCAGGATAAAAAGAGGCGTTCAAAAACAAAACAGCTTCGTTCCGGAGGCCGTGAAACAGAATAAATCCCGTGTCGATCAAGGAAAAAAACGGATTCAAGGTCCATCCCGACAACTCAAACTGGCCGGAAATTTCAGTTTTTCAGATATAACAGCTTGTTTTACAAAAGGTTATCGAGATTTCAAAAACACCTTAAAAGAAAAATCTGTGTCAATCAGTGGAATCTCTGGACAAAAAAGAAAAAAAACAGTTGCCTTTTCGGGACCAAAAAGTTCTAATATAGCCCAAGTAATAAGGGGTTGCCTCTGTCCTCTCGGGCTTTCCTCCGGTTAAATGGTGAGGGGAACTAAGTTTTTTGTTGGGCGGTCCGCCCCAGGAGTAGTTTTATGGCAGTTGGTACGGTGAAGTGGTTTGACGAGAAAAAAGGGTTCGGTTTCATTATTCCGGAAGAAGGCGGCGATGATCTGTTTGTGCATCACTCCAGCATCGTAACGGAGGGCTTTCGCACATTGCAGGATGGCCAGAAGGTCGAATTTGAAGCCGCACAGGGCAAAAAAGGGCTCGAAGCAACAGAAGTTAAACCCTGCTAACCTCAACTTTGGACAAGGTGGTTTTTTTGGGTTGCCAAACACAAAGAAGGTATAGGCGATCTGTTATGTCTTGCAATAGAAAGAAGAACCACTGTTTTTGGCTTAAAAACCGAAAATTACCAAACGAACCCATTTGGTCCAAGGGAATCGAAATAGTAGAACCTTGATATTGGCTCAATAGCGGCGTTTCTTGTCCAAAGTTCGGTTGCTAAAGTTTCAGCCGATTCAAAAGACCCGGTGAACGAATTGAGGGTTCTTTGAATTGATTGAGGTGAATAAGGTTAAGGGCTTGCCGTATGGGGTGTGATTGGCCCCTGTAAACTCCCGTTTTGCGCGGCTTCGCAGCGTTGTGATCGTAAGTTGCGAGGCTTAGTTGCGGGAACTTTATGCTCTTAAGAGTGTCAGTGCGTGGTCTCGAATGCCAAACAGGATCATTGATTTTCATACGCATGCATTCCCGGATGCTTTGGCCCATCGTGCGGTGGCACAGTTGCTTTCGGAAGCGGGCGAGGTTCGCTCCTTTCTTGACGGCAAAGTTTCCTCGCTGATTGCTTCGATGGATGCCAATGGCGTTGAGGCGAGTGTTCTTTGCAGTATTGCCACAAAACCCTCACAGTTTGAACCGATCTTTCGATGGTCTCAGCAGATTGCCTCGGACCGAATTATCCCGCTTGCATCGGTACACCCACAGGATCCCGCCGCAGTTGAGCATATTCATCAGATCGCCCAATCTGGCTTAAAGGGCGTCAAGATGCACCCGTACTACCAGGACTTCTATCTGGACGACCCAAATCTGTACCCGCTGTTTGAAGCCATTCAGGCCGAAAGGTTATTGCTGACTATGCACACGGGGTACGATTTTGCCTTTGACCGCATTGACAGGGCCACACCAAAGCAGATAGGGGATCTCGTGCAGCGGTTTCCTGAGATGAAACTGGTAGCAACACATTTGGGTGCTTGGCAGCAATGGGACGATGTCCAGCGCTATCTGCTCGGCAAACCCATTTATATGGAAACATCTTTTTCGATAGAATATCTGGGTGTCGAGCGGGTCAGGCGAATGCTTTTGGAACATTCGCCGGAACACCTCCTTTTTGGGACGGATTCCCCGTGGACAGATCAGGCCGCGACGATTGCAGCTCATAAAAGTATCGAGTTGCCCGAAGAAGTTCAGGAAAAGTATTTTTTCGAGAACGCCTCGAAAATACTGGGGTTGAGCTAATAGCTGTCGAATGACCACTTTTGATGCAGGCGTCAATTTTTATAAGAGGAGGTCATACGGAGAAAAAGATGGTGCAACCGTTTAGATGAAAAATATCAGTTTATATTGAAGAAATAGGACTTGTGATATGGACGACTAAGAGATAGTATAGATTCAGAGGTTACAAATGAACACAATGATAATATTCCACTATGATTCTTTGGGAGATGTTCAATACACCTGTTCAGAAACTTCTTTTAAACCTCTTGATAAAAGCCAAAAAACTCTTCTCCGGCTGGTGTTAACTCAGACAGCCGCCCGCATCAAAGATTTTTCCCCGTCTTTTTACCAGTCCCTGATAAAAAAGCCAAAGATACAGTTGAGAATTGCCGAGGGCGTTCAGGGGCCGGCCTGTTTACTGCCCCATGAAATTTTATTGAATTCCGACCTGTTTGATTTCACGGCGTCGCGTCGGGCGCATCGTCAAAAAATGCTTGTTGGACTGTTGTATCGTATGTTTTACCATTGGTGCAACCCGGAGTTGCATGTTACCCAGATACGCTTTCAGTGTTTACACTTTCTTGAAAAGCACAAAGATATTTTAGCTTCAACAATCCAGGAGATTCAAAGAAACACCCCCAAGTTTGATGAAATCGATTGGTGTGAATCTCTTTGCCAGATTGGTTCGATATTGATGCTGGATGAATTCTGGACCCATCTGGGTTCAATATTCGCGGCGGATGAGGTCTATACGGCAGCCAAAGGCGGGAAAACGCGTATTCGTCTGAAAATTAAAAACATCCTGTCCGAATCTGTCCAATATCTCGAGTGCAACCGAAAATTCAGACATCAACCAGATATGAAACTTGTGACGAATTTCAAGTGGGTTTTTGTTGATGACGATTCGCTGGTGATTGTTTACAAACTTCCCTGTAATCTCCTTAAAGTGGTACGACTGTGTGCTGTGGATAAGGTTGATTCAATGAGTACCGAATTTGCCTGTCGCTCGATTGTCCACAAGAATATCCGTACGGACATTTTTCACGATAACGGCTATTGGCTCCGTGATTGGGTGCGGACTTTTCAGGCGTATGAGAAGGACTCCTCTTTGAAATTGCTGGAGCGAATGCTTCTTTCAGAGGATCTTCATGAGGTTCGAGAGGCGATTTCTCAACTTGTAAAGAAGATTCGCCGAAAAGAGTGCCTTTTTCACTCCTATCGACTTCTGTATTCGGCGCTATACTATTGGGGTAATCAAGACAAGGGAATCTGCCGTTCGGTGTCTCTGGAAGTCAGTACGATACTGGAAGATATTCTGACGGAAAGGCCGCCCACATTCCCTCCAAGCCGGGTCAATCGGTCTGTTTTTCGATCTGAATCGGCAGAAGTTGAAGTTCAAATTCGTAAACCCCGTAATACTCGAAAAGACAATTTTAAGGCCCGAGTGCTTTGGTCGGTACACGGTCGAAGAAAAAAACCACTTCCCATGACGCCTGTGGGAAATATTCAACCCGGCGGATTCATGACCTTTTCCGTTGTTTTTCCCGTTAAGACCGGTTGGTTTCATTATGCGGTCCAATGTTCCACCGACGGCGGAAATACTTGGCAGTTTGAAGAACTGGATGCACGCTCACACGGCCTGATCAAATTCGTTGCAGATGAGAGAGGGCAGCGTGTTTTGAGTTTCTATGCCGATACATTTAATCTTCAGTTGGACGATGCCCATCAGCCGGTCAAAGATGAAAACGGAATGTTTATCTATGGTACATTTGATGACATCGCCGAGCAGCTTCAGGCGATTCGTGATGAGGGATATACTCGTATTTATCCGCTGGGTGCTTTGGAATTGGGATGGGCGGGAGAAGCCGGGCCGGACCCGTCGGTGTTCTCTGTCCTGGACGGAAAAACAGTCCGCAGAGACATGGGAGGGATTGAGGGGCTTATTCGTTTAAGGGAAAAAGCCGATGCACTGGGAATGAAAGTGTTAATTTGTGTTCTCTCGCATTTTTCGCGTGCAAACGCATCCTTTCCATATCAGTTGCCGGTTTATATTGCCAGTTGTGAGGGTAAATTAACGCGCCGGGCCGGATGGGATGGCGAGTGGAGCGAATGGCTTGACAGTTTCATGGTCAATATGCGAGATTTTACGAATATCGAATACTTGGCGGATATAGGGGTCGAACTCGCCCAAATGGGCTTGGGACTTCGGGTTGATGTAGGCCACGGATTTGACACTGTCTTTCCTGTTGATCCGGGCCTCACAGGAGGGGCTCGTCTGTTGGGCGAAGTAACCTGCAAGGGGTTTGAGCCGGTGGATTTGCGCAAGACAGAGGAACCTAATATCGCGCTGATGTATATGTGCTATAAAATCCAGAAGGCCGTTCCGAATGCACTGGTGGTTTATTCTGAACAGTGGCATGGCAATGAAACACGGATGATCAAGTCCGGGACAATACCCTATAATTCGCTGATAAAAAATCTTGAACATATTCGTAGCGGCCAGGATGTCCATGCGCCCATGGGCCTATGTGACAACTTTAAGTACTTAAATACGATCTACGCAAATCATGGCGGCCAGACCATATCCCTGTTTAACAGCCACGATGAAGAGTCGCCTGTCAGCAATTATCAGAATATGATTTGGCCTGCGGCGGCACTTTTGGTGCTGAGCAGTCAGGGTCCCATGATGTATCATATCAGCCGGTTGCCATCGACAGAGACCGGGTCCATGCAGGAGCGATTTGAACAGGCCTATATCGAATGCTGGAAGCACTGGGTGAATAATCGGTTTCGCCACCCATGGAATGAAGAGATACGCGCCCAATGGAAGATTATATCCGACTACCCTATCCTTTACGGGTTTGGGAAATACCTTTCTCGACTCTTTAATTTTGTTGATGAACATCCCGCGTTCATTCGGGGTTCGGTGATACCCATTAACACTCAGAACCCTCGAATTGCCGCTTTTTTACGCCTCTACAGGAACCGAACCTATCTGTGTCTGTTTAATTTTCCCGATTCCCATTCCGATGACCAGGAAGCCGTGTCCCGTACCTACAATTTCCCGTTAAAAAATGATACAGACGATGGGGCGGCGAGTTTTATTGATCCCGATAAAATTTACGAAGTTGTTGAACGATACAATAATACAGAAAGCCGGGCCCGCCGCGGCAGAAAGGAATACTGGTCCGGCCGCGAATTGACGCATTTGGGTTTTGAAGGTCGGATTGAACCGGTCTCTTCTCATGTCTATGAAATACTTGAAAAAAGTGATGCGACTGCTCAGCAAAAGCTGCTGTTGGATTCCCTTTCACGCTATACAAACTACGGAAGAAAAGAGCGTCTGAATAATTCCTATGTTGCTCGTGTCTTTTTGGAAACAACCTTAAAATCAAAGGGCGATTATGAGAGATTTTGCGAATTATTCGTTTCGTTGACTTCTCAGATTAACAAAAAACACAAACTCGGTTTTAGCACTCTTTTGGGGGTGTTAAATGAAATAACCGCAGATAATTCTCAAAGACACTCGACAGTTATCAAATTTCTGATGCGGATTGCGGTCAACGAAAAAAGTCGGTTCAAGGATGCGATTTGTCATACGGCAGCAGATATTCTGCATGGAATGAATCTCGGAACAATTGCATTGGTGTCTCCGGAGTCCCAGTACAGTGGCCACGCGGGCGGTGTGGGGATTTACACCACGGATATTGCCGATGTTCTTTCCGAACTGGGCTTTCATGTTGTTGTGGTAACCCCGTTATATGAGGCATACCGAGAAAAAATCATGAAAAGCTACGCCCCGAATTATGAGGGACACTGCTTCAAAATCCAATTTCCTGAGTTCGATGAAAGCTCGCAGACCATCTCTCGAAATACGCCCACTGATGTTGTAAACATCCTTCGGAGTAATTTGTTGCGGCAAAAACACGGCAAACAGGTCCGTGTCGAAGTACTCTACCTGGAAAATGGAAAATATCTTGATGTGCCTTATGGGGGCCAAACGGCGGAAGATAAACTTCGTCGAGCCCGTGTTCTTTCACAAGGCGCCCTGGAGGCCTTAAGAGCGTATAACTATTACCCAACGATCATTCAGACAAATGAATGGCCCACATGGCCTCTGAGTGCCTACCTGCAGCGATGGCCCGAGTTTAACAGTGATCCGCATTTTCAGAACACGCATGTAGCCAGCATGATGCATAATCCGCACCCCTCTTACAGCATCACCATCAACGAGGATAATCCTTTCCGTCGCTACTACTATTGTCTGATTTTGGGAATGGATGCCGTGGTACACACCGACGCCTGCATCAACCCCGATAGCCCGTCGGGACACCAGATCGACCTGACCTATATGATGCTCAAGACATCCGGTCATATCGGTGCTGTCAGCCGGGCCATGAAGCAGCGGATTTTAAGCGAGCCGCAGGTTTTTCATCATGCCCGTCTTTTTCAAAAAATGGAGACTGAAGGACGCTTTTTTGGGCGACGAAACGGGTTTAATATGGCCGCACGGCAGCGTTTTTGGTTCAGCAGTCAAAAAAGCATTCTGGAAACTTATGATCCGGCAACCCGAAAACGACTGTTTGCAAAATGCACTCGTACCAAGAAACTTGCCAAGCGAGGACTGCAGAGCGATGTTAACATCGGCTTGGAACCTGATAGTGAACAGAAGCACCATGTTATTTTTTCAATGTTGCATCGTATTTCAAAGCAAAAAGGGTTTGAGCTGATGCTTGACTGGAAAGTCTATCAGGATGGAGCGGGCCGCTGGATTGTCTATGAGCCATGGAAAATGATGGGGCCGACAGTTTTGGAACACTTCCTTTCCTCTGATGAGCGTATTCAGTTTGTTGTGTGCGGGCGGGTTGAAGATTCATTTGATGGACGACGATTTGATATGCATTTTCAAAGGATTGCATCGCTGCCCCAGTTCAGGGGGCGTTTTGCCTATTATCCGGAAGGGGCTTTGTCGTCATCCCTGTATCGCAATGTCTATGTGGGCAGCCAATTCTTCGTGATGCCGTCCGGCGGCGAAGTCGGAGAACCCTGTGGTATCAGCCAGCAGGAGGCCCATGCCGGAGGTACACCTGTGGTCGCACATCATCAGGACGGACTGATCCGAACGGTCAGTGATGCGGACTTCGGCGATACCGAATCGCCTCCGAACGGTGTTAAATTCAGTGGGTTCAACGGAGAATCGCTATTGACGGCACTTTTGGATGCGGTTGAGATCTATTATAATGGCCGGCGTCTGCATTATGTGGACAAAAAGGGCCAGCCACGCAAGTGTAGCTATAGTGCTTTGTCATACAATGCCTTTAACACAGACCATCGATGGCTGCGGCTGCTTCGTGATTACATTCAGACCTATTGCCTGATGGCGAATGTGGAGTTGCCAAAATATATTGATGCGACTCGTTTTATTGCAGAGGCCTCCGGCTTGCCGGATGCCGAGTTGGCAAACCTGATACTGAAAAAAGGAATGAAGATCCCCGAGGCCGTCGATTATCTGGTTGATGCTTTAACTTGTCCCGTTGGGTCAGTGAGAAAAGCTTCTGAAAAAGTACTGAGTCGTCTTTCCGGTGTTTTCGAGGGATCAGAATTCAGATGACCGTATCCTTTCATTAACGCGCGTCTTTCGCCGTATCGGGACCAATAGACACGAATAATGATGAGCATTGCGGGCGGGGCGTTCGTGTTCCCAGTGGCCGCCTTTATTGGATCGGCAGATAGGCGTGGACGCAGTTGCCTTTTGGTTCGTTGCTTTCAAATTCCATATACCCCTCATGCTGTTCGATGTGAAGTTTGGCCAGGGGAATATCAAAACCGGTGCCGATCATGTTCGGCATGCGTTCAAGCGGTTTGCTCAGCGATTGTATCGTCTCATTCGTTAGTGCCGGGCCGTCATCGCCAACAGACACCTGCACCTGGCGATGGTCCTTGAGGCACTTTGTTGTGATAAAAATAGTTCCGCAATGCTCAGGCAAATTGTCCAATGCGTGCGTAATCAGATTGGCGACCATTTCCTCAACACGATCCGCATCCAGCGACATCAAGGGAATCGTTTTATCTTTTTGGAGTTTAATTTTGACGCCGCTTTTCAGGGCATATTCACATGAACGAATGGCATCGTCGGCACACCGATTCGGATCGCAGATTGTTTTCTGGAGCGGATAGTGTTTGGTGTATTTGATCAGGTTGAGGACGAATTTTTTCATCCGAATAAAGTTGGTTTCAAAAATGTCCCAGCTTCGTTCAACGCGGTCAAATTGTTTCCGCTCAAGTCCCAGTTCGATAATTTCGACGGCCCCGGAGGTCATTTGGAGGATGTTTTTTGCCAGATGAGCCAGATTCTGCACAGATTGACCGGAGAGGAACAACTGCTGCAACGGCTCCGGCAAAGCCCCAATGGCTTCTTTAGAGGCCTGCTGTTTTTGTGTTTTATTGATATTGGGGGCCATAGGCAACTCTCACACTTTTTGTATAACGCTGTATCGGAGAGTGAAAGGCGACTCTTGATGTTAAAAACATAAAAAAAGCCAGATTCCAATATAGAACCTGGCTTCGGAGGAGGGTGATGAAAAGCTTGTAATATAATATCGATTGCTCCACCCTATCTATCGATATTCGGATGGACAAATCTTTAGAAAATAAGGGGAAAAAACACGAAATTATCCTGAATTTTACAGAGAATAGTGTTATCTGGGGCATATCGGGTATTATCGGTCCAAAAGAAATCACTTGCCAACAAAATACCCGGCCCGTTATACTGTCGTCAAAGCTAATTTTCAGGTGAGCCGGATGAATACAAAAGTTACAATTTCTGATTTAATCAAAGCCAAGCAGGACGGGCGGAAAATCGTAGCCGTTAGTTGTTACGATTATACCTCTGCCCGCTTGGTTGCCCAGGCGGGGGTCGATATGATTCTCGTGGGGGACTCGGCGGCGCAGGTGTTGCTTGGCCACGAAACAACGCTTCCGGCGACGATGGATTTTATGGTAACGATCACCGACGCCGTCCGCCGGGCGGCGCCGGAGGTGTGTCTTGTCGCGGATATGCCGTTTTTGTCCTATCAAACCAGCATTGCCGATGCGGTTCGCAATGCCGGCCGCTTCTTTCAGGAAACCGGCACACAAATCGTTAAGGTCGAAGCCACCGCAGCGCATCTGGATGTCATCAAGGCCATCAGCGACGCCGGCATGGCGGTCATGGCCCACATTGGTATCCGTCCGCAGCAGGTTACAAAACTCGGCAAGCTCAAAGCCGAAGGCACGACGGCCGAACTGGCGTTGGAATTGGTCGATTTATCCAAAAAGATGGTATCCGCCGGAGCCGGTTCGCTACTGCTGGAAGGAACCGCTCGCGAAGTATCGAAGGTCGTTACCGAACAGAGTCCCGTCCCGGTGATCAGTTGCGGCAGCGGCCCGGACTGTGACGGGCAGATACTCATCATTTCCGATATATTGGGTCTCAATAGCGGGCCAAAGCCAAAATTTGCCAAGGCGTTCGCTCAGTTGGACGCGGCGATGGTGCAGGCCTTGCGAAACTATGCTGACCATATCCGAAACGGTCAATATCCATCCGATGAGCAATGTTATCACATCAAACCCGGCCAGTTGGAAAAACTCCAAGAGATGCTGACCGACTTACGCTAAATTAGGGCTATTTATGTCTGAAGGATTCACAGAATCATATCCTGAAACGGTTATCCGTCCGGTATTTCTTGTGGACAGGTCGGTCTTCCTGTCATACTCCGCCTACATCCGAAGAATCCTTGTAGGACTTTCCTCCGGGACGGCCCGTGTGTCGGCGTTGGTTTGTCCCGCCTGCACGGACCCACAGGCGATTTTGTGTCCCTCTGTGGAACGGATCGAACATCCGACGCTGCGGCTTCCAATCTTTTGGAGTCAGAACCGGAAAGTTCTGCTCGACCAGCTGCTGCGTTTTAAGCCGACGATCCTGCATACATTTTATCCGGGGCAGGTGCATCTGGCCCATTGGCTTAGCAAACAGCTTCAACTTCCGTTTGTCGCTACCTGTCATAAAAAATCTTCTCGTTGGTCGTGTTTTGAAAGAACGATCCATCATGCCGCCAAGATCGTCGCACCCTCAAAACCGATTGCGGATCATCTGGCCGAAACGAGTCCCGGTCTGAAAGGTCGTATCGAACGAATTCATATTGGCAGTTTTGTCGAAGATCACTGTAGTTGTTTTTCCCGCGGCGGTGATGTCGCCAGCTTAATCGCTGTCCATCCGTTAAGTTCATTGAAAATCTTCGCCCCCTTCCTAAACGCCGTCCGGCATCTCGTGCTGGATGGGTTTGAAGTGATGGTGGCGATTATGGGTGTGGGCAAAGCCGAAAAGGCAATTCGCGCACACATCCGAAAGCTGGGGTTGACCTCGGTTGTAACGGTGGTGCCGCCGATCCGTCCGATGCGAAGTGTTCTGGGCGGCGCCGATGTCTATTTGCATCTGTCAGATAGCGGTGCCTTTGATGCACAATTGCTGGAGGCGATGGCGGTGGGGTTGGCGGTTGTCGGCGTCCCCGAAACCACCAGCGGCCTGTTGCACGACAGTCAAACAGCCGCCTTTTGGGATTCCCATGATGAACTGAACATCTATGGCTGCCTGAAAAATGTGCTGGGCCAGCGTGAAAAAAGCCGCCAACTTGCCCAAAATTCCCAGGCCTATCTGCGCAACCACAACAGCGTCAGCCAGATGGTCGATAAACTCACGAACACCTATATTCAGGCCCAGCAACACCACAAACAATCCCTCAAACCCCCGGACGAAACACCCGCATCACCGCTTCCATCAAGTCCGGGGTGATAGGACAAAGGTGCTTATAAAAATCTTGTAAATCCTGTCAAAATATAAACCATGAAAATTGTAGCAGATCAAAATATCCCGTTTGTCAAAGAGTGCTTTTCGTCCATCGGTGTTGTTACGCTGGCGGGGGGGCGTCAAATGACCGCTGAGGTGGTCAAAGATGCTGACATCCTGCTGGTACGCAGCATCACCAAGGTAAACGCTGACTTGCTCGAGGGCAGTGCTGTTAAATTCGTTGCCACCGCGACCATTGGCACCGAGCATGTTGATCAGGAGTACTTGGCGGCCAATGGCATCGGTTTTGCCTCAGCGCCGGGGTCCAATGCAATGAGCGTGGCCGACTATATCACTGCGGCACTGCTGGCATTGGGTAAAAAGAAGAAAATCCAACTTGAGGGTAAATCGATTGGCATTGTCGGCGTGGGCAATGTGGGCAGCCGTGTCGAAAAAAAGTGTCGTGCGTTAAAGATGGAAGTCGTCTTGAACGACCCGCCGGTGCGGCGGCAAACCGGTCATGACAAATACCGCCCGCTGGAAGAAATCTATGATTGCGACTTTATTACGATGCACACGCCCCTGGCCAAGGACGGACCCGACCCGACTTATCATTTGGCCGATGAAAAGTTCTTTGCCTCCTTAAAAGACGGTGCGGTGTTTATCAATTCATCTCGTGGCAAGGTTCAGGATGAAGCGGCATTGAAAAAGGCCATGCAGTCCGGCAAACTTGGCGGTGTGGTACTGGATGTCTGGGAGACCGAACCGCAGGTTGATTCGTGGCTGCTGCAAAATGTCGATTTGTCAACGCCGCACATTGCGGGTTACTCCTACGACGGCAAAGTAGCCGGGATGATTATGATCTATCAAGCGGCGTGCCAGCATTTTGGCCTGAAAGCGACAAAGACTGCGATGGATTTTTTGCCTGAACCGGTCGTTCCGGAATTGGTTCTGCCGGCGGGCCACTTTCATCAGCCGGAGGAGTTTGTCATTCAGGATGTACTCCAGCAGGTCTATGTCATCAACCGGGACGATTTTAATATGCGAGAGATTCTCTTACAACCGGAGAATAAGCATCCGGCGTGGTTTGACGGTCTGCGAAAGAATTATCCCGTCCGCAGAGAGTTCCACAATACAAAAGTCCTGCTGCCGGATGCCGAAAGCACGCTTGCGAAAAAGCTATCCGGCATCGGTTTTCAGATTGGAGCGATTCCATGAAAAGGCCGCCGGATGTTATCGAATGGCCCACTGGCAAGCTGGACTTTTCCGGCGGGGCGATTGTGATGGGCGTTTTGAATGTTACGCCGGATTCATTCAGTGACGGTGGACAGTTTCTGGACATCGATAAAGCCATCGCTCGCGGCGTTGAAATAGCTCAACAAGGGGCCGCGATCATCGACATCGGCGCCGAATCCACCCGCCCCGGTTCCGAGGATATTTCTGCGGATAAACAGATCGCCCGCGCAATTCCAGTGATCAAACAGCTTTCAGAGAAGATTAATATCCCCGTTAGTATCGATACCACCCATCCGGTTGTGGCCAAAGCGGCGCTGGATGCGGGAACCGCCATCATCAACGATATTACCGCGTTGGCTGATGAGGCGATGACGCGATTGGCTGCAGAACGCAAGGTTCCTGTGGCTTTAATGCACATGCAGGGAAGGCCGCAGACGATGCAAGCCGATCCATCCTATGCCGATGTGATGGCTGAGGTGTGTGAGTATCTCATCGAACGGGCTAAAGCCGCTGAAGCGACCGGTATTCCACGAGAATATATTATACTCGATCCCGGTATCGGTTTCGGCAAAACGCTCGAACACAATTTACAAATACTGAATCAGCTTGATCGGCTGTGCGAGCAGGGTTATCGTGTGCTGATCGGTGCCAGCCGCAAGCGGTTTATCGGCCAAATTACCGGTAAAGACAAACCTGCTGACCGGATATTCGGGACGACGGCAACGGTGTCACTGGCGGTTGAAAAAGGCGCTTCTGTTATCCGTGTTCACGATGTCGCCGAAATGGTCGATGTGATCAAAGTCTCCAACGCCATCCACCGCGCAAAATAAAACACCGACGATATTGGATACCGCCGGCATTTATGGATTTTAGAAAAGCAAACCCTTAGTCGTCATCATCATCATCGTCGTCGGTTACGCAGACATGTTCTGCGATCTGCGCCTCCAAAGCGGCTACCTTCACCTCAAGTTCCTGAACCTGTACGGTTTTTTCAGCCAAATCCTCCTTCAGTTGGCTGTCCTTGGCGGCTTGCTTAGTCATAATGGTTGTGATGCTTTCCATCGCCTTGGTCTGGATTTCGGTGTTCTCGGCTTTCAATGCTTCAATGTTGGTGTCTTTTTCCGTGATCGTGGCATTCGCCTGGTCCAACTGACCCTGCAGGGCATCTTTTTCCTGTTGGCAGGTTACCAGTTTCGGGTCCTCACAGCCGATCAGACAAACGGCAATCGCTAACACTGCAAATAAACTTACGGTCTTCATGGTCAATCCTTTCTAAAGCTAAATATCCTTGACATTTTGAACGGTCACGCCGCATATGATTTTCGTTTGTAAGCCGAGTTTTTTCAAGCTGAAAATAGGTTGTTTCGTGTTGTTTTCCAATAAATATCGAGTAGAAATTTCAATTGTTTTTCATCGCATCCTCGAAACTCTTGAGGTCGTTGGCCCACTTTTGAGCTTCCGGCATGTCGATTACATCTTCCTCGACCAGAGTCGCTAAGTGTCGTTCCATCGTAATCATCCGTTCATCGGGCTGGTCCTTGGTCTTGACCTGCATCTGCGAATACATCTGCTCAATCTTGCCCTTGCGGATCAGGTTGGCCAGTGCATAGTTGCTGTTGAGGATTTCCATCGCGACGACCCGACCGTTTCCGTCTTTGCGGGGGATCAGCTTCTGGCAGATGATATACCGCAGCCCCAGTGACAGTTGATTGCGGACTTCGTCCTGTTTCTGATGCGGGAAGAAGTCCAAAATGCGTGTGATGCTGCCGACGACATCGCGCGTGTGCAGTGTCGAAAAGACCAGATGCCCGGTTTCGGCGGCGGTCAGGGTCAAGGCGACGGTTTCGGCGTCGCGCATCTCGCCAACGAAGATAATATCCGGGTCTTCGCGCATCATCGAGCGCAGACCGTGCGAGAAGGTATCCACATCGCGACCGATTTCGCGTTGGGATATCATCGAGTTTTTTTGGGTAAAGATATACTCAACGGGGTCTTCGAGCGTGATGATTCGGCAGGCGCGGTTTTGGTTGATTCGGTCGATCATTGAGGCGATGGTGGTGCTTTTTCCGGCCCCGGTGATCCCGGTAAACAGCACCAACCCATGCTTGCGGCGAACGATATCCTGCCAGGCGTCATTGGGAAATCCGATCTTTTCCGGCGTGGGAATATCCGTCCCCAATGCCCGAACCGCCGCGGCCAGCCCCTCGTTTTCAATAAATACGTTGCTGCGAAACTGCAAGCTGCCGTATTTGTATGAGCAGTCCCCC
>Ga0164310_10001139_pt1 | contig 14783 bp, 12 predicted proteins | sample GuaBasSedimGuay1_FD_121795 | JGI IMG/M metagenome (GOLD analysis project Ga0164310, IMG submission 121795) | Subseafloor sediment microbial communities from Guaymas Basin, Gulf of California, Mexico - Guay1, Core 4569-9, 0-3 cm | ecosystem: Environmental > Aquatic > Marine > Hydrothermal vents... | reverse complement strand
TCGCAGCAGGGCTGGGCGCGATTATTTTTAGCCTAATTTCTTTTCTTCGATGAAAGAGAAAAAAGAATTTTTTAATTAACGAAAGGTTCAAAAAGAGTTGTGAACCGACTTTTATATAGATTCTTGGGCGGGTGATCTAGCCCGGTATGATGCCTGCCTTACTAGCAGGATGTCGCGTGTTCAAATCGCGCCCCGCCCACCACCAGTTACTTTTTCGCTAGTCATAGATATTTTCTATAAAAGTAATGGAATAATAGAGCTTGATAAAGCCACCAAATTTTTCAAACCTATATTCTGGTGACCAGATAGATATCCCGGACCCTGAGGTATATAACGTTAGAATGATAGTTTGTGAGAGGATTTTTTTCATTTTTACTCTCAATTGAATAGAGTAAACATAACCATCTGACTTACCAAAGCATTGGTCAGTCACCAGTACTTTATCATAATAATAATAGCCAGCCCCTTCGAGCTTGACTGGATAAGTAATAAAGGCTCCGCGATAGCCACCGGCGATCTTGAGCGTAAATTGCCCACCTTTAAACATATCTGTTATTTGGACAGCACTTACAGTCAAAAGAAAACGAACATTTTCTGCTTGTTTCTTTTGGGCTTGGGCATTAAAATAGAGAGGAAAGAATATGCTGCTAAAGATAACAATAAAAACAATAGCAGGGACGGCAATTCTCTGCTTTGTACTTGCAATTTTTTTTCTATTTACTTTTCCCCACATAAATGGCACCATAAATACTTTGGACTTTTTTTTATTTAAATAATTCTTAATCTTTTTTTCTTAGCAGTTATCCAAAGTCTTTTTTACTTTCACCTTTTTTCTACAAAAGGTTGTAGGAGACCAAACACTACGACGGAGAATACTACTAAAGTAAAAGATGAAGAGATTTCCTCGAAACAAATCAAGGAAAAGGACCTTACCAAAGGTAATCGAAAAGGGATTTTTTGGTCCATTTCTATCTTTGCTACTGCCAATAACAACATCTTCATGCAGTTTTTCTCTGTTTTTGCTCGTTTTATAGGTGTTACTGCAAGCGTGCTCGGATTTCTTACCTCTATTCGCAATCTTTTACAAGGATTATTTCAAGGAGCCATTGGTAACCTTTCTGATCGCTTTGGCCGGAAGTATATCTTGCTGTTTGGGTTTGTATTAAGTTTCTTGATTCCAATTCCATTGATCTTTTATCATAATACTTATTTCTTGATTTTTGTAGCAATTATTCAAGCTTTTTCGGTGAGTATAATTATTCCTACTTGGAACGCCGTACTCGGTGATGTTACTGAACCCAGCAACCGAGGTACCTTCATTGGGAAAATAACATCCATTGGCAGGTTGATTTCCGTCTCTGTAACACTCGCTATCGCAGGGTTTTTTGCTTTTATCGCCGCCCGTCACAATAGTATCTTAACTATCGGGAAGTGGACCATTACTATCACTGAAGAATTTCAATATGGGTTTATCTTTGCTCTTGCAGCATTTAATGCCCTCCTTTGCATTATTAGCGTTTTATTCTTAAAAGAGACTAGGACTTTCGTTGACCAAGAAAAAAGAAATCAAGTACCAAAACTACACGTTATTTCTCGAGATAAGAAATTCAGACGATTTCTTTTGGTGAATTCCTTGTTTGGCTTAACCATGTCACTTATTTGGCCTATCAACCCGATTATTTTGAACGATTATTTGAAATTAGATTTCCCCAAAGTGGCAGTTATGACCTCTTCTTTTGCTGTGTTCATAGGAGTGACCATGATTATGGCAGGCAAGATTGTTGATAAAATCGGCCGAAAACCGTTAATTATTATCGCTGTTTTTACCCTCGTATTCTTTCCTGTTAGTATGATACCTGCCATTTTGACTGGCAAATGGTGGCTTTTGCTACTCTCTCGTTTTGTTGGTGGCGTCGGAACAGGCATTAATATGATCGCCATAAATGCTTACACATTAGATCTTGCACCAAATGAATTATTCGGGGGCTATTCTGGTATTCGAGAGACATTTTATGGGATAGCAACGTTTGCCGGTTCACTCGCGGCAGGGTTCATTATTGATGCAATGGAAGTAAGATATGGTTTATATATCACCGTTCTGGCACTCTCAATCGGTGTAACACTTCTTCGAATGTTTGCCGCCCTTGGTTTTCTCTTTATTTCAGAGAGTTTACCAATAAAAAATAATAGCAATCTAGAAAAAAATGACTAGGAGATAATCAATCATTTAGAGGTTTTTTCTCAATTCATTAGTTCGTAATAAGTTTTCCAATAAGCATCTGAAAAAGCTTTTCGTTCAATTATTTCCCATTGGTAAATTTCACTAAGAATGCTAATGATAAGCTCTTCTTCAAAACCTGTGACCGTTTTTAACCAGTCAATATTAACATTTTGCAACGGAAAGATCAATTTCTCAATTGTTTTGATCTTCTTTTGAGTAATGTTCTTTGATTTATCTTTAATAAACTCCTTTTTTCTCCTTTCAAGTTTTATTCGATAATTCAAAAACTCATCAAAATCGTTGGTTATTTCAATCTTAATGATTCGTCTAAAGCTTTTTTTATTCGTTTCGAACCTTTTCCCACCAAAATAACCACTTATTGGAGAGGTAATTATTTCCAAACAACAAATAATAAAAATAGCATACTGTTGAGGTTCAGTGAACTCATTAACTCTTACATCCGGAGTAAATAAGAAATAAAAAATGAAAATTATAACTCCCAAAAGTATTCCGGAGAGCAAGCCACGAATTCTTCCCTTACAAATTAGACCTGAAATATAACCCGTAAAAGTAATTCCAAAAGCAATCAAACCAAGGGAAATTAGAAACAAAATTATTCGAACTATAGCCAGAAAAATAATCCCGGTCCAATAAAAAACATTCCAGAATGTTTGGGCATCTCTATAGGTAACACCTCCATGATAAAATAGCCAGTCTGGTAAAGGAAAGCCAAAAAAACTTATCATTACAAGCAAAGCTAAACTAAAAATAAACAGAGAGCCACTAATAAAAATTGCAAAAAAGATTTGACCGGTGTTTTTATAGAGAAGCTCGAGAGATTTGAAAGACGCTTTTTCAAATAAAAGAACGATTCTAGAGATTTTTGGGAATCCATTTTGGAGCTGCTTCAGGGATGTTTTTATTTGAATATTTAAACCGGAGAAGGCGAGAATACCAAAAAGTGTGAAAAAAGAGGGCAAAAGGAATTTCAAGAATAGCGATTCGCTAAATGGTACCTCGCTTTTTGAATATGTCAAGAAAATCGCACTTAGAGCTAGGAAAAAGGCACATGAAACTAATAAAAGCAAAGTTGCTTTCGTATAGGAAAGAGTCATTGCAACAGTTTCTTTAAACGACTTTTTCTGCAAGAGAATTTTGTGACTTTTTTTAGCTCGTTCTTTAATAATTATTTCATTTGTAATTATAGAACGGTTCCAGAGCAAACCATTGTGTGCTGCATTGATTATAATAATAACCGTGAAGGCAACAACTAGATAAAAAGCTGCTGTGAAATGACTATTCCGATATATTAGTCGGAAATAACGTAGGAGAATGACATGCAAAAGACTTGCTACCAAAGAAAGTAATCCCCCGCATAGTTGGAGAAGGCTTCCCCTTCGTTTTCTTTTCCGCCTTCTGACTTTGAGTTCTGCTGATGGTATGACACTACTCTTTACGAATGTTGCTCTACTGAAACCCAGAACCTCGAGGAGAAGGCCAAAACCAAGAAGGAATGCGAGCTGTTTTGCTAACTGCTTTTTAATACTCAAAAAGTTAACATTGTCATCAAAAAATAAAATACCACCCACCCAGAAAGCATTTTTAGAATTCATCACAATAATTGGAGCAAACAATATTAGCACAATAAGCACGAAAAAGATTACTACAAGAAGATAGTATTGTTTTAACGAGAAGATCTTTGCTCTAATTTGTTCTTGTGTATTCTTTTCCATCTTTTTTCACTTCTTCCTCTCCTTTGTTAAGACACTAGAGTCATCTCGAAAGTTTTTCGCTGAGATCATTCTTATAGAAGCAACCAATATTGGCAGAACAATAAAGCCGACTAAAAAAAAGGCAGGTGTTAAAATGAAAAATCGATTTGGTTCGCTCGTTACTTTCACTATGGCTGAAGGTTCACTATAGAAATCATATCCATAGAAATCATTAACCAAAGTAATAAATCTAACGCGTAAACAATATTCACCATCTGGAAGCCCATCTAAAGAGATTCCTTCGACATACCACCACTCTTTAACCGGGTCCCAAAGCAAATCTCCAATTCTGTAGCTTGGAAATAAATCTTTCGTGAAAATGCGCCAGTGTGCTTCACGAATATCCTCGATATTAGGGTCAATAGGCATTTCATGGATATAATAATGATCTATTCGCGTATTATTATACTCATCATATGCTGTAATATTGTAAGCATTAAGGATTTTCTTTTTAGAATCATAAACGATTTGGGGCATGGAAACAGTAAGCAAATGAGGACGCGTAACAAAAGTGTTTGTAGACTCACCTCTTGCAAAAGGATAAAAGAAAACATCATTATGCCAATTAGTAAGAGAAGAACCCACTGGAACATTTAAGTAAAAATCAACCACAATATAAAGGATTACACCGGTGAAAGTAACAACCCACCCTAAATCGATGTTCAATGCTTCCCAAACACTGGCATTCTCGTTATAAGTTAAATTTCCATTGACGACATCACCAAAGATGTCTTTTTTTGGATAACCAACCCTATTGATAGGGGTAGTGAAACCCATACCATATTGGTAAATGGTCCATGTAGCTTTGTAGACGTCTTCGGGGAGTATCATTCCTACTTCCGGAAGTTCACAGAAGGCAGTGACGTTATAGATGTCTAATATCCAGTCGCTATCTGAATATCTAAAGTCGATTGATGTGAATGTAACATTGAAATAAGAAACTACAAAGAACGTCTTTGAAAGGTTACTCCATGTGGGCCCTGCACGGAGCATATCAAAACGTACAATCACAGAGGTATTACAATTTGGCTTTAACCAGCGAGCGAGGGTGTTCGTTAGCGACCACTTGCCTGTCTGTGAGTTAAATTGTAGCGGGATTGGATTGCTCGAAAGCTCTAAGGGGTTATTTTGAGAGTCGTAAAAAATAAACCAGGCTTCCGCCAATGTTGCCATACTACTCTCGTTAAGAATATAAGTACCTGTGCTTGTGACATATCGCACTTCCATTTCTGAAAGGTTCAAGAGATTTGTTGTATTATCATAGAATGCAACCGGTCTTGGTATTATTAAATAGCGCCAGTTTACTTCGAGCATCGCTTTTTCCAATGCAGCATATATTGCTTCCACCGCATAGGTCAAACACTTCTTTGTCATGTTATAATACTCTGTGGGCCAATCCGAGGCCTTCATTATGGTTGCATTGAAATCCATTGCCAGGTTTTCTACCATGGGATAAACTTGTTTTACTAAGGCGACAGTAGCATTCCAAGCGGTTATTGGTTGCTTTTTTATTGGACTAAGAGCAAAGAACTCATTGTAATAACCTGTCAAATTTGTAAATCGGTAATTAAAGGATGGCTTGGGAAGGCGCTCCTTTCCCAGCCCTGCTTCTATTGCCCCCTCATAAGAAAGCCAAGTCGTTATATTCAACTCTCCCCATTTGGTTTCATTCCAAAGTGCTTTCCATATTCCTGCCTGGGAAATGTAATGAGCCATTGTTCCCGCATAAAAAGCTGCTTTCTGATAATTAGATTCTTCTTTTTTCAACTCTGTGAGTAATTTAGAGTACTCTTCTTGTGCTCTATCTGCAAGGCTACTGTTAAGCACTTCAACGCCAGCTTGATCAAGCCCAATGCTCAGCTCTTCAATATCCCCGTACACACCCCCGTTTGTGTATCCATATGCAAAGCTTGCAGCCGGCATAAAGGGAGCCTCAACGCCATGTCAAAAAGCATAGAGATTTTCAGTTATCCAAGTAATTTTTGCTTCCGGAAAGAGTTTTATTGCTTCCCAAGCCAACCATTGATGCGTTGAGAAACAGGGCTTCTCAAATAACTCCTCCTCCTCTGTCTCATCAGCATGCCAGCCGATCACTTTTAATGACAGCGAAGAGCAGACTACTACTAGTATAAGAAAAAAACCACTTGCTTTTCTTTTCCAGATTGAAAACCACAATACCCCTTTTGCCATTTTTCCGTAGTTTCCTAGACAATATATCGATTGTATAATATATCGCTTAAACTATATATGTTTTTCTTTCAATTAAAGAAATGAGAAATTTGAGAATAGAAAGGATTATTTAGATTGAAATTGAGCATCTTCGCAAGCGGATTGTGCAACTGCAATTACAAGGGCTTTTTTTTCGAGTAATTGTTCTTCCGGTTGCTTTTTCACCAAACTCTCCTCGATAAAGAAATAGCCTATGGATGCAAGAAATCGCAACACGGCAATAACGCTAAAGGTGATGATGATCATTTGTTTTGTTCCAACTTGGTTTTCAATAGCATCGGCAATAAAACCAACAGAGAGAGAGCCTATGAATGTGGCAATGCCCCAACCGACTTGATTTAAGCCTGAATAGGCACCCATTTGATCTCTTGGGGCTATATCCAAGATATAAGCATTTTGTGCCACCACGGTCATACCCATCCCTGTTCCACCTAGAATATTAGAGAATAAAAGCACTTTCCAATTATTAAAAAGAATAGCGCCGATCATTACAATAGGGATAGTAAACATCACCATCCGACCATAAATGATGAATGGCTTACGACCGAATTTATCACCCAATTTCCCTCCAATAAGCTGCCCTAAGCTAGAGCAAATTGAGAATACAACATTGATTATAGCAATTTGAGTAAATCCCATCTCCAACACGCCCACTTGAGCTATGGGAAATATGGGCCACATAGTTGCCATAATTAAGCCAAAAACCGAATTAACGATGAAAAAGCGCTTGAATTTTTCATTTTTCAAAGCGACAAACATACTTGGCTGTTTTTTCTGCTTGTCTTTTTTATTAACAAGTCGAGTTTCTTTTAAAAAGAAGACTCCCACCACACAGAGCAAGAAATTTAATGCGGCAATACCAAACGCAACACCATATTCTATTGGCCAAAGTTTTTCAGGGATATAGAACTCTAAAAACCATTTCTTGAAGATATAGCCTTGATGGTTATCAAAGTAGTTAAAAATGGTTGCCAAGATAAGCATGGAACTCACCGATACCGCCGTTCCCATCGCAGAGAGCCGACCAATAAACCTTGCCCGTTCTTCTGTCTTTGTAACATCTCCGAGTGTTGCATTCCAAACAGGGATAATTATACTTAAGGCAGTAGCTTGGACGATAGAAATGATAATTAACATTAATGGGTTATTGATGAAAATTAAAACAATCATTATTGAGAAACTCAGGAAAAAACCTAAGAGAAGCAAAAAGCGCCGGCCAATTCTATCACTCAATCGGCCAAGACTCCCTTGAAATAAGGAGCTCAATAAATTACGTATCGAAGTTATAAAACCAAGAATAGAACTGGAAACACCGACATTTACTGCAAAGGCAGAAAAGAAATTAAAGAGGAAAGATTGACCGGTAGCATTCCCAATTGCAATTAATCTGAACAAACCCATGCGCCCTTTTTGAACGGATGGAGCTTCCTCTCTAGACTCTTCACTCAAACGTTCTTGTGCGAATTCGGGAGGTTCAAAATCATCTGGAGTGACATCCTCTGTTGATGGCTCCTTTTTGTTCATCGTCTTTTGCTCCCAAACCGCAACGGATGTTAATTTCTGACAAATTTAAATATTCAACTAAATTTAAACGTTTGGAAAGAAGTAAAAAAAGTCCTTATTTTTTCTTTTCTTTCCTAAATGAATAGCTTTATAGTTAACTATTTAAGATAAAGTATAGAACCCAATTACGAGAGCAAATGGTGAAGATGTTTCATTTGTTAGGCAAAGACTGGGCGTTAAAACCCACAGACCATGTAACATTTACAACCGAAATGGTTATTGCTGGGGGATTTCTAGTTGTTTGGGTACTTGTTATTCTCCTTAGAGTTCATTACCCTAAATTCACTAAAATTGGTGGGACAGAATTAATTATAGGTATGCCTTTTATCATTTTAAAGGGGGTTTTTGATGGTTTGGACACAATTTCTCCTGATAACTTTAAGATCATTTTCGATAGTTTGGAATCGAGCTTCTTATTTATCGGGTTAATTTTACTGGGTGTGGGGCTATTACGAATAGCAAATCACAGTGCCAAAATTTGGGAGGTCCGGTAGAAGATGACATGGACAATTCAAGCATTTATTGATCATTGGATAATTCCAAGCAGCTGGCAAGATTATCGCGACATTGTTATGGAATCTCTTACAGTACTCGCGTTTCTATTTTTACTAGTAGTTATCATTATTTCAATGAAAAAGAGTCCCATTTTGAACAAACACGGTTCAATTGAATTCCTTTTCTTTGTTATCCTCGGCTTTGTGCATGCAACTATGAATGTATTTGATGAATTTGCATGGATTGGCCCCTATACCTATTGGAAACTTGGAAAAGACCTCACTTTGCTTTTCGCTGCCATAATACTTGTCGTTGGCTTCTTCCGATTCTTTACCTTTTCTTGGCGGCTATTAGGTGAAGAAGATGAGGGGGGCAGGGCAAAGAAGATAGAAGAAACCACTCCTTGAGAAAAACAATAACATTTAAACATTGGAATGCCTTGAAACGGGGTGAACAGCAATGATTGATGAATTCTTTATCTTACGAAAAGATGGATTAAATCTTTTTCACATCATTCTCGAAAAAGACAGCTATGCTGTTCAAGTTCCGACAGAGCTTTTTGCCGGCTTTTCCAGTGCCATGGTTGCGTTTGCCAATGAGCTTGGATCAGGCCAATTATCCAAAATTGAGATTGAAGACCAGATTTTCGTTTTTAATTTAAGTGACAAGCTAATTACTGTTGCTAAAATTTCAACTGATGATGATGAACATCTAGCTAAACATATTGTTGCTCTTTTAGAAAGGGAATTCATCAATGATTATCGAGAAGAACTTAAGAATTTTAGGGGAACTGTTCGCAAAGATGTCTTCTTTCCTTTTTCAGAGAAAGTGCACGAAATCATTAAGAAATGCATGAAAGTCGCCGCAAAAAACCCCCATCTCTTAGAGAACATTCCTCCAAGTATAGATATTGATGCAATCCTCACTTTAAGTGAATATTCTGATGAATTAATCGAAAATTTCCCTGACGCAACAATTAGACTTACAAGGGAATTTCAGAGCAAACTTCCTGAGGGAGAGATGCATTATACTATGTTCAAACTCGGGCTCGAGGTAGGAAAGGAAGTTGCAAAAAAGAAGTTCAATAACAGACAGATCAATGATAAGGGAATCATGAAATTATTGAAGGAGATCAGCATTTGCTCCATGAATGATAATGTTATTTCTCTGCAGATTTGCCCATTCTGTCGGGGGAGAAAAACAAAGGAGTTTGACTGTGATTTTGTTTCCGGGTTCATAGAGGGGGCTTACAACAATCCGAACATTGCTGTACGCGAAATCAATTGTCATGCTGTGGGGCACAAGCATTGTGAGTTCCAAGTATATAAGATATAAACAAAGAAAGCGCTATTCCATTCTACTAGAACCTACTTCTCAATTAAATTAATATTTCACAGTTTTAAGGAAATTCGGGTCGTATCGGATTCTTCGCCGTTTCCCTTGGCCGATTATTTCAAGCTTTAATTTATCAACAATTTTTACGGAATCAAAAACAAATAATTCGTTTTCCAAGCCAAGTTTAAAAGTTCGAAACTCTAGAAGAGCGGCCAATATTTCTTCTTTGAATTGCTCTTCGTTGCTAACTTGAGAAGGTTCTATAGTTAATGTTAGCTTTGGTTTAAATCCTTCTCTAGAGATATATACCTCCCAAAGAGCAACTTGTCCATGCTTAAAATTAGACTTGAAGATAGAATCAAACTTAATGGCAGAAAAACGGATTATCCCAAGATTGATAACATCATCCGTTCTTCCGATGATTTCCAATCTGGGGGTTATAGAGCCGCACGAACATTCATCTGCTGCCAGCACTTTGACTTTGTCTCTTAAACGATAACGAATTAATGGCATGGCTTCTTTAAAGTCAGTTATTACTAGTTCTCCTACCAATCCCTTTTCAACTTCAGAGAAGAGTAGAGTCTTAGGGATATAACCGGGATTTTTTTCTTCTAAAACCAACTCTTTTTCCGGAATAATTTCAATGATGCCATTCAAACTTGAAAAATGTAAGCCTTCATGAAGAGAACATTCAATTCCTGCACCAAAACCTTCTGTAAAGCCATAATAATCGTAGACCTCAATATCATAAAGTTCTTCAATTGCTTTTCGGAATGGTGCTAAGGGTTCAGAAGTAAAAAAGCCCACACGCATTTTCTTAAAGACTTGTTTGGGTTTTATAGTTTTAATTTTTGTTATAAGAGAAGCCAGATGTAGTTTAGCGCTTTTTTTGTCTTTTGCCATTTGTTTCAAGATGCGGGGAGTGTTCCGGCCGATCTCTTCTGCAAGGCGCATTGCCAGCGATGGCGTACAAAAGAAGACAGTTGGTTGCCGTTTCATCAATAATTGAAATCCATCCTGAATGGTTTCTGGACTCAAGGCAATCTGTTCAATTGGCATTCCAGTACTTGCTGTCCCCTCTAGAAGACGGAAAGGAATAGAACTTGAGATGTATGGCGGGGGGAGGATTACAGCCATGATGATATCGCTTGGATGTAAAATATTTAATAATCGTTTTCCAATCGCTTCTTTGCTACGATTAATGTCGTTATATGTCCAAGCCATCCATTTTTTCTTTCCCATCGAGCCAGAAGTGCAGAACCAAAAGGCAACATTTTTTGTGAGGATTATTTCTTCAATAGAATATTTTTCCCACGTTTGTCGGAGGTCATCCGCACTTATAAAGGGCAAAGATTGTAAACCGGAAAACCCTTTTAGCCGGTCAATTGGAATCCCTGCCTTTTTCCATCTCTCAGAATAAAGCGCGGATTTTGCCGCTCGCTGAAAGAAGCTTGTTTTCTCGAGTAGTTTTTCATGTTCTTGATAGCGTTTTTGAAATTCAATTGATGCCAACTTTAATCAACCGTCTAAGTATAATTTTTGACAATCTAACTATTTGATTCTTTATTTTTAACTTGTTCTCTTTGACTAAAAACAATGGCACCTATTAGGATAAAGCATCTTTTAAAGGATATTTTCATTATTAAAAAGATATTAAAAGAGAATTGCTAAATACTTTTTAGAGGAAATAATTTTGTCAACCACTATTACTAAATCACGAATGATAGCAACCCTGGTATTAATAGTATCACTTCTAACAATCCTTACAAATAGTATGAATTTAAAATATGTAGAAAATGCAACTGAAAAGCAGGCAATGCAAAAAAGTTCTTTGCAATTAGAACCTATTACTCTTAAAAGCGACCCGAAAGACAACAATTGGACTTTTATAGGTAAAATTAGTCAGTTAGATGATGATTATGGAGAGATAAGAAGGATCATTATCGCCGAGGATTTTGCATATGTTATCCACACCTATTATGGAATAGAAATAATAAACATTCAAAATACACTAAACCTCGAAAAAGTCTTTATCTATACCCCTGCTGAAATACCGATGAGTTTTGATTTTAAAGATGGTTTTCTTTACTTAACCGATACTAGCAGAGATTTGTGTGTTATAAATGCCACCGATAATAGTAATTTGCAGACAATGGGGATATACGACGATAATACAGGCAATGGCTATGATGTTGCGGTGCAAGGTGAATGCGCTTTTATAGCAAATGGGTTGGATGGTTTGGAAATTTTCAATGTTTCAATAAAAAATAACATCAAGCAAATTGCAACCTATAAAATTACCGGGGAATTGGCTATTCGTGTCACGGTGGCTGGAGATCTTGCCTTTGTTTCTTTTTCAGACTATGGCCTTGTTGTTCTTAATATTTCTGACATTACACACCCAAAGAAAATTATAACCCTTGCCAACTCTCAAAGTGTCGGGAGTGCAACTGTTTCAAACGAATTTTTATATCTCACTTTAATGGAGGGGGGGTTTTCGATTTACAATATCACTAATACAACAAATATTGAAAAAATGTCCAGTGTATTTTTAAGCTCTGACACTCATGCTATTTCCATTATGAATGGCAATTACTCTTGTGTTGCCAACGGAGGGGATGGTGTCTCTTTCTTTAATGTGACAAACAAAAATGAACCTCAAAAAATGGGCACATTTTATGATGGGGGTAATGCAAATGATGTCGCGTTTGATGGGAAATTTATTTACGTTGCAGATTTTGAAGATGGGTTAGAAATCCTTGGTAAGGATTCAGACGGAGATGGACTAGCGGATTATCTCGAAACTGAAGTTTATGGAACGAACCCCAATTTGTACGATACAGATTCGGATGGATTAAGTGATGGAGATGAGCTGTCTCTTGGAACAAACCCATTCGACTTAGACACAGACAATGATCTATTGGACGATTTCTGGGAAGTTACTTTTGGAACGAATCCACTAGAGGCAGATGCTAATGAGGATCCAGATGGTGACGGGATACCGAGTCTCCTTGAATATCACCTCCAGACAGAACCTTTGAATGCAGATACAGACGGCGATAACTTCACAGATGGAGATGAGTTTCGCTATGGAACAGATCCCCTTAACCCAAATGACTTTCCTCAAAAAGAAGAAGAAGAAGAAGAAGAAAGCAACCCTTCAAATTGGTGGGTTTGGGTTATTTTCGGTGGTGTTGCTTTTGTGCTAATGTTTCTTTTAACCTTTATCATTATCTTTGCAAAAAATAAACGACAGCAAAGGAGAGTCATGCCAGATAAACCTGTTTTAGAACAAGAGAGTGAGGATGAAGAAACCCTTGAACCGGCAATTTTCAGAGAAGAGGAAAGTAATGAGAGCTTACCGGAAAATGAAATTAGAAAAACCTTTCCTGTGCTACAAAAAACAAGTGAAATACCAAATCCGAGTGGTTTCTTGAGTGACTTGTTATTGGTTAGAACAATTTTAATTATTTATAAAAATGGCATTCCTTTATTTTCAGTTAATTTTGATGAGGAACTTGACTCTACATTAACAGCAGGGTTCATTACAGCAATAACTAATTTTAATGAAGAAATGATTATGCAGAAAAAAGGGCCAAAAATCAATTTTACACAAATGGGGCAAGAAGGGGGTATTTTCTGGATCTTTGATGGCTCTTTCGTAAAACTCGCTTTGTTGCTCAAAAGTGAACCTTCGAAGCAATTTAAGAAACCAATTAGAACCTTTTTACGACAGTTTGAGAACATCTTTGAAAACAAACTAAAGAACTTTAGTGGAAATGTTGTGGATTTTCTCCCTACACACAAATTATTAGAGAAATACCTTCATACATATTACCTTTCACCAATGAAGATTGATCCAAACTTTATGAGAAGGAAAATTATTGCTAAATTACACATACGAAAAACGCTCGAGTATTATCAAGAGAATTTTAATGAAGAACATACAGTCTATCTTCAGCAATTAATCGAACACTCATTCAAAAATTTGAAAACTTTGTCTTATGATGCTATTATTAGTGAGATAATTACTCTTGTAAATGAGCGAATACTTCTGCCTGTCAAGAGCGAAGAAGATGTTGAACTAGAAGAGTATCAAAACATTGATGATTAAGTAAAATATTAAAACTCTTTAAGAGTAATCTTTAAAGAGAAACAATTCAATAAAAAAGCAATTTAAAAAATCCCCCAGGTAACTTAACAATGGCTCTTGAAAAATTCCTATTCTTTTTCATCCAACGAAGAATAAAACGAATGCGAAAGCGCATACAAAAGAATGATATTGCCTTTCTTAAAAAAGAGATTACAAAGATTACGCCAAAAACAACGGATTATCTTTTACGGTTTAATATTATTAACGGACTAAAACATGCAGCAAAAAATTCTCCATACTACCGGTCGCTTTTACAACCCATTCTAAAAGAGCTTTCCTTTAAAAACTGTAAAACGATTTTTCGAAAAATACCCTTTACTACCCAGGAAATGGTAAAAGAACACCCCGAGCAATTCCTCGCTGTTCCCAGAGAAAAGATTGCTGCGTTAGATTTCACTTACGGGAGTACTGGGCATCGAAAGGTGATTTATAACTCCCCTTGGGATTTAACAGCAATTATCAATAGTTATGTGCTTGGCTTCATCAATTGTGGCTTAACCGAAAAAGAAGTGGTACAGATTGTTTATTCTTTCGGCATCTGGGGAGTTGCGAACAATATTCTCCATGCAACATTGAAACTTGGCTTTTTAGCTTTGCCAACCGGAAATTATCTCAGCTTTCAGGAACAAAAGGAGTTTATTGAGAAATTTGGCACAACGGCCATTCTAGGCACGCCCTCCTATATTTATAATCTTGCAAAAGAAATTACTCTTACTCCTGAAAGTAAGAAGAAAATCAAAGTTATAATGATGGGTGGTGAAGGTTTACCAAAACACCGTAGAAAAGTTATAGAAGAGTCACTTGGTGGTGAGATTTTTCTTAATTATGGGCTAAATGAATTAGGTGGTGGTATTGGTTCAGAATGCAAAGAGCATGCTGGCTATCACATTTTTCCAAACTTTCTCTTTGAAATTGTTAACCCTCAAACCGGCGAGCCCGTTCCAGATGGCGAGTTTGGAGAGCTGGTCATCACGACTTTAAAACGTGAAGCAATGCCACTTATTCGATATAGAAC
>Ga0164310_10001138_pt1 | contig 14786 bp, 12 predicted proteins | sample GuaBasSedimGuay1_FD_121795 | JGI IMG/M metagenome (GOLD analysis project Ga0164310, IMG submission 121795) | Subseafloor sediment microbial communities from Guaymas Basin, Gulf of California, Mexico - Guay1, Core 4569-9, 0-3 cm | ecosystem: Environmental > Aquatic > Marine > Hydrothermal vents... | reverse complement strand
TTTGAAAATCCTCTTTGAGTCTTCATAAGGCTCGCTAACAGCTTCAAAAATCCCAACGATCTTTGGCTCCAAAATTTGCTTTTCTTTACGCTCTTGCTTCACGTAAATGAGAAGCCTATCACCGGGCTTGACTTTGGCAATAGTGTTCTTATGCCTCTTCGGCACGCCCCAGATGTTCTTCTCTTTAATAACCTTCCAATTATCCCTATTGGTTATGCAGAGCCAGTAAGTCATGATAACCACTAAACTTTCTTAGTTGTCATTCTAAATAAGCATTTTGCTCCAAAAGATATTTATCCCAGAAAAGACAAGAAAATTAAAGGTGAGTGTCATGGAAAAGGAAGAAAAAATTATCGGAGCAACTTTTCCAGTTCCAAAACCATTGCTAAGAAGAATCCTTGAAGAAGGAAAAGATGTCTTTGTAAAGCCAGCAACGTTAACAAAACTTAAGCCAGGAATGAAAATCATCTTCTATGCCTCAAGAGAAGACCAAGGCTTTTATGGTGAGGCAGAGATTGAGAGCATAGAATTCTTTGAGGATCCTATGGAGATCTTAGAGAAATATGGGGGCAGAGTTTTCCTAACAGAGAAAGAGTTCAAAGAGTACGTTAAAACCTCTGAAAGATGGAGAACAAGAGGAAAAAGACCAAAGCCTTGGATGGCAGTCGTTCTAAAGAAGATTAAAAAGTATCCAAAGATCGTGAAACCAAAACGCTTCATTGCAGTTTCAGGAAGGTATATGAAAGAAAGAGAATATAAGGAGATTGTTAAGCACCTGAAATAATCTTTTCACATTTTTGTTTATCATACTTCCGAAGTAATTTGTTTCTGTAATAATGCTCAAAAGATTGATTTTCCAAGTTATATGCCAAAATATGAATTTCCTTGCTTTCCTCTTTTTTAAGAATTTTCTCTAATTTGTTTTTTAAATGTCCTTCTTTTTCCAAAAAGGAACAAAACTAAAAGTTCATATCCAAGTTCTTTTTTGAAATTAATTAACTTTTGAACATCTTTAAGTATATCTTTAATGTTCCTTTTTGCCATTTTAAGTTCTATGATAACATAATTTTGTCTTTATTTGGGATATGAATCAAAAAATCTGGCATTTTTCTGACCTTCTTATGATAATCTGTTTGGTATCCTTTATTTGGCTCTCCATGAAATGCAATCTTGCCCTCTTGTATTTCACTTTCTAAAAGCTTTCTCAATTGATAATAGAACTCATAAAGTTATTGATCTCTCTTGAAACCGTTCCTTTCCACTATCATCTTTTGGAAGAGTATAATTTTCCTTGTCCATCATGCAAAGCGCTTTTATTATACGCGTTAGATATTTATCTCTCACGATCCCCACCTTGAATAATCAATTTAAATTGCTCAATTAAGGATTTCACAATATTTTCAATGAGAACCCCCTCATCTACTTCAAAAAGTTTCTCACCAATGTAATTAGAGAACACCACTAAACCGTGCTTCTTGTTAAATTCATCAAGTTCTTTTCCAAGAGCTTCCGAGAAACGCTTCTGTTTCTCCCTAATCTCACTCAGCCGTCCAGATTCCCCAGCTTTTTCAATGATATAGGGAAAATAATCAATAAAAAGATTGTAATCTGGCTTTTCTTCTTTAAAAGATTCAATCATCATTTTTATTATTCTCCAGTCTTCTTTTGAAAAGTACTGTTTGAAATCCTCTTCATTAAGTTCAATAATCTTTAAAGTCTCTTTCATAGCATTTGTAAAATCAATGTAGCTCTTTTCGAGTTGATTAACGATTTTCTTTGCCTTTTCTTCCGGATTTTGAGCCTCAGTTATAAATCCATATACTGATAGACTCCCAATAGCATAAGCCAAAGAATCTGCTAACTGCTCATAAGACCTAATTAGCTTTTTAGATGTTTCAGACAATAAAAGTTGCAAATCTTCCTCAAGCTCTTTCTTTTTAAGAATTTCAGTAATTTTTCCATAAAGAAAACCAAGAAGACGCAAATAAATTGATTGTTCCATCAAAAGAGTCACCTCTCAAAGCTTAACAATAGTTAGCTCTATTCCAGCATCCTCCTTGTATTGCTGCATTTCATAAACTTCCACTCCGCTTATCTCCATCACAATCCCGCAAAATTCTATCTGATCTCCAAGTTCAGTTATTCTTGGCACCTCTAAGACCTTCATGCAATTGACCTTTGTCAGAGCTGTCTTAAGCATTGACAGTGCCAAATCCAGATCAACAAACTCTTTGTTAAGGAACTTGCAGATATCTTCAATGATGATGCATTTCAAGCCCGAAGAATTTATTTTCCCTAATTGTGCTTTTCTCATGAACTCTAAAGGCTTCATTGACTCAACATCATAACCCAAACTTTTCATAAAAGCCTTAAATTTTGAAAGATGTTTAGAGGGAAGAAAATAGAGCTTTGAAGCGCTCGTCATTTCTTCCTCACCTTTATGAATTCATCCAATCTTTTTTGCTCTTCTTCCTCTTCCATCCTCTCAATTGCAATTTCATGCAAACCTACATTGCATATTCCCACAAGGATGTCTTTTAGTCTGAGCTTTTCTTTTTGTAAGTTCTTGTTTTTCGTTTCTTCTGGAAGAACCTCGTATAATGCTTTTGCAACTTCGCAGATGTAATGCCCACCTTTTGCTAAGATGGTTGCTACCTTGTCTATACTTTCACCATCTTCAAGGGCTCTTATTGCTCTGTGGAGAATATTAACCATTAAGTCCTCTTTTAATGACTTCTCGTCTCTCTCAAATGCGTTATAAAGCTTAACGGCTTTCGTTCTCTTTCCTTCCACATCAACTTTCTGGAACTTTCCGATGTTATGCTTGATCACTATTTCCTCCACTGGATCTCCCTCAGTTGTACCTAAGGCCAACGCTATTCTTCTTGCATCGTCATAGTCGATTATATCTCCATAACCTAAGCTATAAGCCAGTACATAGAACTTTGTTGGGGCATCAACATCTGCTATATGCGGAGCAACTTTCTTGAGTGTGTGATTGATAACTATGCCAACAGCCCTGTTTAGTGCTTCATCCAATATTTGCTCTGGTGTTCTTTCACCACTTGGATCTTTCACTGGCCACCCTTCGCTGACTATCCTTAATGCCTCCGCTTGCGTTCCCATAACTAAATCTGGCCCAAATAAGCCGTAGCTTTCCAGCTCTTCAATTCTCTTGAGGATCTTTTCATCGAAGTTTCTCATGACGTCGGGGAGCCAGGCTCCTTCTCTCTGTCTCTTTCTGCATACGAAGAGAATTGAGGTTCTTAGTGCCGCTTTTCCTGCTATGTGAATACTTGCCTCTCTTTCACTTTTGACACTCCACATTGCGGAAATTGAGTAACCTGCATCTAACAGGGCTTTAACCGTCTTAATCCAAGCTTCACCTGCTTTGTGAGCAAACCAAATTAATAATAGCCCATCATCTGCTAAAGCATTTCTCATGTTTTTGAAAATTCTCTTGATCTTGTCCTCGTATCTCTTTTCTGCTAATTTTTTCCATCTAACTTCGTTATAAACTGCTTCTTCACTCTTTGGGACCTCAAAGAACTGGTAGGCTTCGGGGTAGATATCTTTCAAAATTAGCCTGAACCACACATAGAAATAGTCTGAAAGCTCTCCATGTTGCACTGCACCGTAGTAGGGTGGATCTATGAAAATTACGTCCAAATCTTTGTATTTTTGAGTTGTTTCTTCAGCGTCCCCGTAAACAACTTCAACTTTGGAATTTGAATCTTTGAGACGTTTAACGAGCCCTTTGATGATTTTTACAGTGCTATTTAGTGCCCAAGTAGGACTAGCTCTATCTGGGATTACCCCGATTTCCCCATAATCCCAAGTCCAACCATATGCGTGAGTATCAAAAATATGAACAATCACTCCAGCTGGTCTGTTCCACATTGTTAGTGTTGAGTTATAATCTATCACTTTTCCAAACATTAGTGTCAAATACGTTGTTATTGCTTTTGCGTAATCTTCAGCTTCTTCTCTGCTCTTTCCTTTGCTAAGCTCTTCGTTAAGAACTTCATTGTAGGTTTCTCTAATTAGCTCAACCAGCTTTGCATGAACTAAGAGCTGTCTTGCATTGAAGAGCTGGTAAAAGTACTGAATTCCTCTAAGCATAGGTTCTTTTGTTTTCTCTCCAATAGGAATCTGCTGAATTGGAACTAACTCCTTCGCAACTATTTCATCCCATTGAGCCTTCAAGTCTCCTTCAGCTTTCTTATAAGCTTCTATCATTTCTGGAGTTGGTTCATAGTATTTTCTATTCTTACCTCCACCCATAACAACGGCAACCATTTTGTGAGGATGTATTCCCCTATATCCTTGGGCCTCTCTCTCTTCAATGAACTCTTTGTATTGCTCTTTCACTTCCTCGGGCTTGATAACATAGCCACAGCCAAGACATTTAACCGCTCCCCTCGCTTGGTTCCCCTCAGTTTCGAATCGGACTCCCCTGAAAGGACCGTCAATTACTTCAACCAGATCAATAATAGCATTTCCTTTCTTACGAGAGCCAATTTTCTTGACTTTAACGACATGAAGCTCAATGTTGTTTCCTTTAACTTCTGAATACAAAGCGTAACCTCTTTCTTTATCAAGCCATTTGCTTATTAGAATTGGGGTCTCCCTTCCGCAGTGAGAACATTTTACTGTTTTAACCCAAACATATCCATCTGGCTGCCCTCCAATTGGATGCTCTGGATAATATTCTCTAACTTCTTCCTTCAGCTTTTTAATGAGCTTTTTGCCATATTTTTCAACATCAACAACTAATTTTTCACCATATTTAACAGGATACTCAAGAGAAGCCTTCAGAATCGTGAATGCAACTGGATTATACTCTCCGGCAATTACTTTTTCATAGCCAACTCTAATCATTTCAAAAGGTATAGACCCTCCTCCAGCCATAAAGTCTGCTCCAGTTGGGATTTTGATAGGCTTAATTTCAACACTATCGACTTTAATGTTGAACTTTGGTAATGGTGTAGGATTTTGGCTCTCAGCCATTGGATAATCGAATTTTCTCCCAACAACTTTTAATGGATCCCCCTTTATTCCCACATGGTAAAGAAGCTGTTTTCTAATTTCATCATTGATTTCAACTTCGGGCAAAACAGCAAGATAAGATGCTATTCTTGAAGGAATTAAAGGTTTTCTTGTCCAATATAGGTGTAATCTATACAATGGTGGAAACTGTGCGCCTCTTTCTCTCGCTGCCTCAACACTCGCTTCAACAACCGGGAACCATTTTTCAATTAAACGCCTCATGTTTTCACCATCCCAAGAATAGTTTGTAACAACCCTTATAAGTTTGCATCATCAATAGTTATAAGAGTATTGGCTGAAGTAGGTGGTTATCATGAAAAGAGTATGGGAGGTTCTTGTTCCTCATGATGAAGTCATTCAAGGGAAGCTCACTGAAAATAGTTTTGTTGGAAACTTAGGAAGCGTTTGGGAGAAGAGAGAACTCGGTAAAGATGTAAACGTTGAGGAGAGATACTACAACCCGAGAATGTTTATTGAGAGAACTTATCTCACATCCAAGATGAGAGAAATCGTAACAGAAATATTCCAACGCTTAAACGGAGCCAATGGAAGACCTGTCTATCATTTGAGGGTTGGACTTGGTGGAGGTAAGACCCACACATTGCTCTTGCTCTACCACTTAACAAAAAGCTGGAATGAAATAGGCCCAATCTTTACCTCGAAATTTGGATTAAATCTTTGGCTGTCTCCAAATGTTAGAACTGTTGTAGTGGACGGAACAAAACTTGAAATCTTTGGTTATCCTTTCCCTGATGGTACGGAGGTAAAAACCATTTGGGGCATGATACTAAAGCAACTTGGAGAATACGATGAAAAATATGATTCTTGGGACTACGTTCCCTCCACCACCGTATTAAAAGAAGCGTTCAACAAAGCTCCAACGCTCATTCTCATAGACGAGCTAACTCTATACATTGAAAGACTTGACGAAGACAAACAAGAGAAAGTTAAGGCATTTATTCAAAACTTGACAACTGCAGTTGAAGAAACTTATACGACAGCATTGCTTATAGCCACTCCTGAGGGAGAATTTGAGAAAGCATTTAGAAAAATCAAAAACATTCTCGAAAGATACAGCTCAATCAAAATAGTAACCTCTCCTGATGAGTCAAAACACATTAGGAGAATAGCCCTCTTCAAAGGCAATCATTTTTTGGAAACTGCAAAAGAAGTTGCTCAGGCATATAAAGAAGCATATTTGAGAGAGAACATAACGCTTTCTACCGATATAATGGATATTATAGTCAAGAGCTATCCCTTCCATCCAGCTGTTGATATGCTTCTGGAAAAGCTCAAAGGCAGCAAAGAGTTCCAGTTAGTTAGAGATGAATTGAGATTCCTTGCAAGCTTAGTTTATTCAGTATATAAGAACAAGCCTAAAGATGCTTACTTGATAACTCCCTCTCACATTGATATCACAGATGATTATGTAATGGCAGGAACGATAGCAAAAATTGGAGATGTTTTCCTAGTTAGCAGATTAAAAGGAGATTGGAACAGGCTCAATACAATTGAAGACAAAGAAATTGGGGATTTGGCAAAGAAAGTTCTCGGATTTATTGTGCTGAATTCTCTTGTTGAAACTGTTCCGGGTGAAAGTGGAACCGATAGGAATGCCATATACTTTGCTCTCCTATCTCCAAAGGTTAGCAAAAGCCTCCTTGACTCTGCAATTAACGAAGTCTTAAAACGCACTTGGTTTGTTTCAGTTGATCCCAACACTGGAAGACTATTCTATGGAAAACCAAACATCAACAAGATAATCAGTGATTACACAGAGACTATCAAAAACAAGAATCCAGAAATCTGGAAGGACATAATAAAAGAAACCCTTGACAAATGGCTTGATGATAATTACAAAAAGTACATGAGGCATTCTAAGGAAAGAATCTTCCAAAAGAATAAAATCATAATGTGGGCTTCTTCATCAGACATGATACCCGACTCCAACGATTATGCTCTAAAACTTGCCTTTGTAAGTTGGGATAGGGCAGCCAGTGATAAAGAAGAAGCTATCAAGCAAGTAAAAGAATTCTTTGAATACTATGGAGCCGGACCCAGAGAATACAAAAACACGGTTGTATTCCTGGTTCCAGATGTAGAAACAACTGAAAAAGCAAAGGAGGTAGCATATAGACTTAAAGCAATTGAACTCATCGAAGAGGAAAAGGAAAAGAATCCCGATCTGAAGACAAAAACTATAGAAAAATCACTAGAGCTTGAAAAAGCCAGAAATATCACACATTTAAGCCAGCTTACTATATTAAGCTACAAATATCTTGTCTATCCTTACGGAGACCTAAAAGCAGATGAACTTGAAACCACTGAACTGCTACATGAGAACATACTTCTGAAGGTAGAGGAAAAGCTTCTGAACCGTGGAAAAGTTCTAAGGAACTTATACCACTCCGCATTAGTAGAAAGATACTGGCCTAAAGATAAGAAAAAAATAGAAGTGCGCGAACTAAAAGAGTACTTTTACAAAGTCCCAAGCTTTGAATATATTCCCAAACCAGAAATAATAGAAAGGGCAATAACTGAAGCCGTAAAATTGGGATTGATTGCATATATTGATGAAAGTGGAAAAGCATACATAAAAACCTCGATATTCAAGCTTTCAGACGGGGGTGTTCTAACAAAAGATGTAAGGATGATAAAATTAACAATAACGGTTAGAGACACAGAAGGAAAACTTGCAGACAATATCGGAATATATGTGGACGGAAAAAGAATACTCTCAGGAGAAGCTTTAGAAGACCTTCCTGGTTCCAAACACGTGATCAAAATAGAGCTTCCCAAAGACTATGAATTCTTAGGATGGAGCGATGGAGCAAAAGAGCTTGTCAAAGAAGTTACACTCGAAAAGGACATTCATTTAGAGGCTCTCGTGAAAAAGAAAGAAAAGAAACCCAAAATAAAAATCACAATAAAAACTGTTGATTTAGATGGAAATGCTATAAATGCCCCAATAATAGTGGAATCCGAAGAAATTGGAAAAGAAAGCGGATTTGGACATCTTGAAATTTCAATTTCAGAAGAAACTCCGATTAGAATCATAGTACATTCAACTGAAGATTACAGGTTCATTTCATGGCAAGGAGGAGGAAGTAGTGAAGAAGTTACATTACGTCCACGTAGTAATTTAGGGCTAGTTGCACTGTTTAAAAAAGTAGTAAGTAAGCCACCAAAAGGTCCAGAAGGCCCCATTGAGAGATGGAAATTAATTAGAGAATCTGGAACAATCGAGAAGATTATAAGAACTATTCGTTCTAACCTAAAGAAGGAGACCAGATACGTTAAAATAACCATAAAACTATCCTTGAAGGAATTTATTGAGAACATAAATATCCTAACATCTCTAATAAAAGAAGGAAAGTGCACAATATCCTTACAATCCTCAATGCCACACTTAGGATTTGAAAAGCTGCTAATGGAAGCCGAGGGAGATCTAAGCAAGATAACCAATCTGAGACAGTTACTTACACAGGCAGGCTTTTTCTTCAAAGACATCACTTTGAGAATAGAGAGGGAACTGGAGACACCTGAGATAGTAGAAGAAGTCATCGACATAGATGTCTTGGAAATTCTCCCTGCCTCCTCGGAGACGACTGTTGAAATGGAGGTGAAAACATGATCCCAGAGGCATTGCTGGAAAAAATAATCACAACAGGAAATCCAACAAAAGAAATAGGGAATTTCATAGTAAAAGATTTCTCCAAAGCCCTTGCTTCCCCAGATTTTCAATATTATTCCGAATTTGAACAAAAAGTGTCTTTATTTGAGCAATGGCTCTATGAAAATTGGGGGACAGAAGTTTATGAGTTACTAATTCCAGAGAACAAAGAGGAGATAAGCATTATCACAGCATTCCAAAGAGCATCTGAAATAAATGCAAATGTATTAATTGCAGATGGATTTAGTATAAGGGAGCTTATCTTCCTAATAAACGAATTTGGAAAAGATAGAGTCACATATGAGTTCTCATATGCATATCCTCCCACAATAACCTCCAAAGCGGCTACAATAGTTTTTGGGAGCCCTACTATGAAGGAATACTTCAATAACAAGGAGATCATCATAACCGGAAAACAATGGAAAACAAGGCTTATTGAAACTCCCATGGATCCTCCAAGAATAGGTCACGAAACTGGATTTGCATTTTATTCGTACTACCCTGATGCTCCTTTACATAACGCCCAGATTCATGGAACTACACTACAAAATATCGGTGAAGTCATAAAGAAGTTAATCAACATGGTAAAAGAGCTTTCCAGATACACAAATTTAGTTATTACTGGGGATCATGGATACATCTTTTTAGGGAATAATCCAAACTTGTATTTGTGGAAGCCCATAAAAAGTCCTCGATTCGGAGAAAACCTCAAAAAACCACCATATTTAATTGTGGAAAATGAAGCGGTTGCAATTGGTAGGTTTCATGCACTAAAAAGCAGGGATTCATTTATAACTCATGGAGGAATAAGCATTATGGAATCACTGGTGCCTGTTGTAATAATTAGGAGGGAGATCAATGGCACAGTTTAAATTGAGCCTTTCACCAAAACTGTCACTTAGAGTGTATCGGAAATCTGAAAACGGAGAAAGAGTGTATTACACTAAATTAAAGGGATGGAAAGTTACCATCCTCAAAGAAACTCTCTTAAGTAGGATACCTGCAAAAACCGTGAAACAGTATAAGAATGGGCTGATGTTTTTTGAGGTGGATGAAGAAAATGCTCTCAGAATCATTTTAACTGCTCAAACAGTTAAGACTGTCATAAATCGAGAAAAAGTCAGAAAGATAGCTAATGGAATAGCAGAACTTCCGTCAGATGAAATCTATTGGTGGTATAGATTATACTTAAAATATGAAAGAAAGGCATTGAATGCTTTAAAAAATGTTCTTCTTTAGATTTCTGCATATTTTTTAAAGTCAAAATGCCCAGTAGAGACAACTTCTTCGTATATAATCTCAATCCCTGCTTCAGCATACTTTTCCAGTTCCTCTAATCTCTCCTCTGGGCTTAGGTCTGGGTATTTAATCTCCATTAATAATTCCAAGGTTCCATCTTTGTCTATGGAGTAAGTGTTCACTAACTCCTCCCTTTTGATCAATTCTTTTTTCTGGTCTAAGACCATGCCAACAGCCGCTGCTATTTGAAATAAAACACTATAAGAAGGAAAATACTCCTTATAATCCCTTACAAGTTCCTCATATTTATCCTTTGATCCTGTATATATTTTGGGTTTATTACCTGACCAAGGCATTTTAATCACCCACCAGAACTTTGCCCTCAAAAATCGAAGACTCTCTATTGATTTGGTTTCTCTGAATAATAAACTCTTTACAAATCTTATGCTTAAATATTGGTGCTATAGGATCTATTTCTGTTTTACCATTCGGTCTCTCGTCTTTCAAAACAAGAAGAACTATCTGGTTATCCATTTCTGAGAATAATTTTGCTATGTTTTCTTGAACATATGGACTTAGTCTTCCAAACAACGTATCTGTAATGATTGGAGCTTTAATTTGAGAATACTTGCTGAGCCCGAGAATAAAGCTTAATGCAACTACTTCCATTTCCCCATAAGAGATTGTATCCATATTAGGTCTGGAGCCATCTTTACATATAATTTGAAACTTGTAGTTATTCTGACCACTAAATTCAAATCCCACATATTCCTCTTTTTTGTTTGTTAATTTGAGGAATATATCTGAGGAAGTTCTTATTATGTCATTTCTCCTTTTCTCTACCATTATCTCTAGGTACTCTTCTAATGCTGCTTTGATAGTGTCAACAAACTCAATTTTAGCTTCAATCTCTGATAATTCAGACCCTTTTGATGTATATATCTTTAATTTCTTCTCAAGCTTTCTCTTTTCCACTTCTAATTTTTCAATCTCATTAGAAAGTCTCTTGAGCTCTCCTTCGAGCCTACCTATCTCGTACTGTAGGTTTGATATTTTACTTTCAATTTGAGAAACAAGTGATATTCCAGCATTCTTCAGTGTTTCGCTTATTTTCTTTATTTGCTTTTGAACATTAGCAATGTCTTCTTCTTTTTCACGAAGCTTTATACGAAGCTCATAAATATCATTTGTTGAAAGGTGCTCAATAGTTTCCAACTTTTGTATAAGCTGGGAACATAAATGATAATATTTGGAATATTCCATCTCAATCTCCTTCAATTTCTCAGAAATTAGAGGGTGTTCCTTTTTTAATTCTTCTAATTCCGTTTTTAGCACCTGAACATCCATCTCCAATGGTATTCTCCCACAGATTGGACATCTCGATTCTTCCAAAAGTCTTTCTAAAAATCGTGTTCTAAGACTTAATTCCCTTAGTTCTTCTTGTTTCTTTTGTAATTCTTCCAATTTCTTTTCGATTTCTCTTTTAGCAGCTACTAACTCAGACTTAAGAATTAAAAGATGGATATTAGCACTTACCTCCTCAAGATCTTTCTTAATTTTTTCTTTTTCATCCATCAGTGCTCTCAGTTTTGATTCTAATTGCTCTCTTTTTTCTGTTAATCTTTTAATTTCCTCATGACCAAACTCAGCAAGTTCCTTTCTCAGCTGTGCCATTTTTTCTTTTTTCTTCTTAAGCTCTGCTTCAGTTTTCTTATACTGCTCCTTGTAAGATTTCAACTTCTTAGACACTTCCTCTAATTTTTGTCCTATTTCTTGGAGCTTATCCTCTTCTTTGAGATGTTTCTTTCTCTGTTTTTCAAGCTCCTCCCTCACGCTGTTAAGATCTTCAATTGATTCCCGAATTGCCTTTAGTCCAAGAAGCAATTCTACGGAATCTTTGACCATCTCTCCTCCTTGCTCTCTAGCTAACGTTTTCACATCTTCTGCATCAAAAAAGAAGAATCTACTGATCTCATAGGGAATTAAGTGTTGTTCAATATAATCCTGTTTATAAAGTGGATCTCCAACTATAGACTCACCATCAACAATAACTTCAAGAGTTTCATGAATAGTATTCCCACTTTTTGTTGCTTTTCTAAATATAACATATGTCCTATCCAAAACCTCATCATAAAATGTCAACTCAACAAACATTTCAGTTTTTCTCTTTTTCGCTTCCTTGTCGTTAAAAAGTAAATGAGTTTTTCTAGCCTTTTGTCCAAAAAGCCCCCAATAAATGGCATCTAATAGGGAAGTCTTTCCAAATCCATTGTCTCCATAAATTACAAATATGTGCTTATCTAACTGAGAACAACTGCGATCAAAGGTTATTTCGACTTTTTCTCGATAAGGTTTAAAATTTTTCACAACAATTTTCTGCAACCACATTTGTCCCACACTCCTCTTTAAACAAACCTACTGCTGAAATAATTGTTTATAATTTTCATCAAGTCCTTTTTGACCCCTCTCTTCTTACCAATCTTTACCGCTTTTTCTTCCCTAATTATTATTTCAAACAACACCTCAACAGGAAGAGAGTACTTATCTGCTATTTGTTTTAGGATATCATAATCCTCTTTTGGAATTTCAAGTTCTAATTCTGAATCAAATACCCGAACAACATTTTCAAATTCCTCAATCTCCACTGGCATCATCCATCCCTCCTAATGATATTAACTTGCGATATAATCTTAGAAGTTTAATTAAAGTGTCTTCTGAATCTATTGCACTTTCTAAAAATATCAAACTCCTATTAAGTTCCCTTTCAAAGATCTCAATCTCTGTAGGCTCGATTTCGTAATTATATGTTTCATCATAGGGGAAAACGAAAAGATCATAAATGATTGCCTTTTCTTTATTGGGGGCTTTTCTAAGTATTCTTCCCCTTCTTTGTACGAATTCCCTTGGATTTGTGCTACTGGCTAAAATTATTGCCGAATCACTGGCAGGAATATCAATACCTTCGTCCAGACATCTAATTGACAAGAGAAACTTAACAACTCCTTCCTCGAAGAGACGCAAATGCTCGGTTCTTTTTTCTTTTTCTTGGATCCCCAAGTATTTTAAGAATTTATACCCTCTTTTTGCCATTTCTTTTGCTAAGATACTCAACTGCTCCGTATCTTGACAATAAATAAGGCATCTACCCAACTTATCTTTATTCCTCTCAATGATTTCTATTGTTTTTGGATTTTATTCTTCGCTTTTTTGATTATTTTAGCTCGCTTTAATAGCAAGTTTTGAAGTAACATTGCTTCACTTTTGTCCTCCAGAATATCAAGAGCTTCCTTAAGTGAAGTGTCTTCTGGCAAATTATACTTAGCAAGTATCCGTCTATAAGTACTGTAAATTTTCCTTGAGATCTCTTTATATTGATACAATTCTTCCTCAGTAAGAGGAACTATTTCAATGTGATATTCATAGGGGACTATTCTTTTATCTTTAATTGCATCTTTTAGGGAGTATTCGTAAATTATGCTTCCAAAATAATCCATAATCATTTTAGTCCCGACATCATCCCAGATCCTTACAGGTGTAGCACTTAATCCAAGTCGTCCTAAAGCAGGTTCGAGTTCTTTCATAATCCTTCTGCTTTTTCTGGCACCAAGCCTATGAACCTCATCCACTACAAGAACATAGTTCTCTCCAAGTTCTTGATTTACGATCTCTATGAATGTATCTGAACTAGCTGAACGAATTGTTGCTATTATGAATTTTTTACCGCGTTTCTTTTGATATGCCCATATAAACTCTCTCAAGAGGGTTCTCCAATTCGGATTTTGACTTGAACAAATTATTATCGGCACATTTACAAAAACTCTCCTGATTTCCCTTATCCACTGCATCACAAGCTCTTTTGAAGGAACGAGCAACACTATAAACGTATCTTCAGGCAAACGTTTAACTGCAAATAATGCTGTCAAAGTTTTTCCACTACCAGTTGCCATAGAGAGAATACCACGTCTATTGTTTCTATACCATGCTTGAATTGCCTCTTCTTGATGGGGCCATAGCGTAATTTGAGAGCTGAAAACTGAATACTTGATGAGAACTTCTTCTGGATCTACAACGTCCCTAATCTTAGAGGGCGCAATTTTTATTAGTTCCTTTTTTACAGCCTCAGGAATCGTATAAGTCCTTACTTTAGGGTTTTCATTGTTCCAAGTAGCCCAGAATTCTTCCTCAGCAGAGACTATATACTCTTTTTCTCCATCTATCCAACTTCTGTGAATTGAAAAAGACTCCGCGTTATCAATCCATCCTTTTGCAGTTTCATTAATTGAACCTTCAATATGTAATTTATTTCTATTAAAATCCTCAAAAATTGCAAATTTACTGTGCCATATCGCTTTATTTTCAGAATAATTCTCCGCACTACTTATGTCGTGAGGAATGGCCAACTTAATTTCTAATTTTCCCTTTGAAACTAACCATGCAAGAACTTCAAGCCTTTTTCGTATTATAAGATTCTCAAGATTTGCATTTCTAAGTTCTTCCAGAAGTTTTTCCTCAAGTACTTCTGGAGGTGTCTTCAATCCCTCTTTGATCGCTTCAACATCATCTTTAGACAAAAAACTCCTGTTATCAAGTACATTTTTTCCCCATTATTGATAAAATACACAAGACCTCTAGCTGCTGCAGCTAATACTGATGAAGAGAAGTACCCGCTTGCTCTGTAATAATATTTGGAGTTTGCAATTACAGGAATAAAAAAGTCAACCAGCGTATTGTCTAAAGATGTGTATCTCTTTTTTAAGGATAAATCTCTAAAATTCCCTGTATTTATTAAGTTCTGGTTATCCATTAAAGTTTCCCACCTACGGTC
>Ga0164310_10001135_pt1 | contig 14792 bp, 13 predicted proteins | sample GuaBasSedimGuay1_FD_121795 | JGI IMG/M metagenome (GOLD analysis project Ga0164310, IMG submission 121795) | Subseafloor sediment microbial communities from Guaymas Basin, Gulf of California, Mexico - Guay1, Core 4569-9, 0-3 cm | ecosystem: Environmental > Aquatic > Marine > Hydrothermal vents... | reverse complement strand
TGCCTGTGGGTAGGCCTTCTTCCTTGACCTTCGACAGGGTTTTCAGCCTTTCTTTGACTTTCGGAGCGTTCGGCTCGAAGATTTTTGCGATTCCCTCGTCTAGGCTCGAGAAGGAAAAAGTTATTAGTGCTCCGTGATTGAGTTTGCTTCTCAGGTCGGTGGGTAGGATGGCGTTCTCGTTTATGTGCGTTAGTAAGTCTACGTCCCTCAGGATTAGAGTGGATTTGGTTAAGCAGTGGATTGGAAACCTGTGGTTTGCGATGACTGCTAGGCACTTCCTCGTTATTTTGTAGTCCTTTTCTATGGGCATCCAAGGCTCTGTGGCTGAGCTTAGGGCGATTATTCCGAACTCTCCTTTTCTGGCTTGTTTGTGTAGTGCTTTTTCTAGGAGTGTCGGGGCGTTAATCTTTACTGCTAGGCCCTTGTTCATGTTCATTCCGTACTTGCTCCCACGAATATAGCAATAAATGCAGCTAAATTGGCAGAGCTGGTATGGGTTCAAAGAGTAATCGTCTAAAAACCACGCATCTCTTTTCTTATGTCTATTTAAAATAGTCTTTGCGAATATTTCCTTCACCATTCCAATTCACCAAAAAAATCATTTTCTTTTTTCTTTTCTTTTAATGAGTTGGCTGGCCCTATATGCGAAAGGCTTAAATATGAGCGTCAATACGAATCCTAAAGAGTTCTGTTGCTGGCGAATCGTGCAATTTTTAATATGTGTTTTAACGTCTTTTGCCGTAAACTTTTTAAGCAATTGCCGAATCTACCTTTATCCAAAGACGGGGGAGGGCCCGCAGCCATGAAGCCCCTAAGCGCAGTAGGCATAGTCGGATACGCCGGCTACATACCAATCTACAGGATTAAGGCTGCAGAAATAGGCCGCGTATGGGGCACAGGCTGCAAATACCCAATAATAGAGAAGGCAGTAGCAGCCATAGACGAAGACGCAACCACAATGGCCGTCGAGGCAGCGAGATACGCAGTCGCCAGAGCGCAGATAAACCCCGAAGAGATAGGTGCAATCTACGTGGGAAGCGAGTCCAAGCCCTACGCTGTTAAGCCCTCGGGGACTATCGTGGCTGAGGCCCTCGGAATAAGCTCCCAGCTCCTCGCAGCCGACTACGAGTTCGCCTGCAAGGCTGGAACCGAAGCCTTCCAAACCTGCATAGCCCTAGTGGCGAGCGGAATGGTCAAATACGGCATGGCCATAGGGGCTGACACGGCTCAGGGCAGGCCCTCAGACGAACTCGAATTCACAGCAGCCTCAGGAGCCGCCGCCTTCATCTTCGGAAAGAAGTCAGAAGAAACAATCGCCTACGTCGAAGGCACACACTCCTACTCAACAGACACACCAGACTTCTGGCGTAGACCAGAAGAACCCTACCCAAGCCACTACTGGAGATTCACAGGAAAGCCAGCCTACTTCAAGCATGTGCTCTCCGCAGCGAAGGGCCTCATGGAGGAACTCAACCTAACACCAGACGACTTCGACTACGCAGTCTTCCACCAGCCGAACACAAAATTCCCGCTGGCGGCGGCGAAGATGCTCGGAATCGAGGAGGAGAAGATTAAGCCCGGCCTCCTCGTCCCAATAATCGGAAACACCTATTCGGCTTCGTCCCCGCTCGGCCTGGCAGCCACCCTAGACGTGGCCAAGCCGGGCGACAGGATACTCATGGTTTCTTACGGCTCTGGGGCGGGGAGCGACGCCTTCAGCTTCGTTGTTCAGGAAGCTATTGAGTGGAAGAGGCCCCTAGCCCCGCCCATAGCCGCATTCGTAAACCGTAAAAAGTTGGTAGACTACGCCTGCTACACCCGCTACAGGAGAAAGCTGAGGAAGTAGCGTGATGCACGAATGTCATCAAAGGTTGCCATCGTAGGCGTCGGATGCACAAAAGTAGGAGAACACTGGGACAAGTCCCTACGCCAACTCTTCCTCGAAGCCTCGCTAAAGGCTCTTGAGGAGGCCGACGTAGACAGGGTGGACGCAATCTACGTGGGAAACATGGCCTCAGCCACAATCAACTTCCAACAACACCTAGGCGCCCTCATGGCAGACGTCATGGGAATGAGGGGCGTAGACGCAGTAAGGGTGGAAGCCGCAGACGCCTCAGGCTCAGCAGCAGTCCACCAAGCCTACATGGCAATAAAGTCCGGACAAGCCCAAACAGTCCTAGTCGGAGGCGTAGAAAAACTGACGGATGCAAGGCCAGCAGACGTGGAATACGCCGCAATGATGAGCGAACGCTCAGAATACGTCGTCTACAGCGGAATAACAATCGCCGGGCTGAACGCCATACAAACACAGCTGTATATGGACAGGTTTAATGCGAGATACGAGGACATCGTCAACTTCGCAGTGAACGACCACAGAAATGCTGCTGGAAACCCATACGCACAGTTCCCCTTCCCAATAACCGTCGAGAGGGTTTTGGAGTCCCCGCCCGTAGCCGACCCAATCAGGCTCTTCGACACAACCGCACCCGCAGACGGCGCAGCCGCCCTAGTGCTTTGCCCGCTGGAAACGGCGAAGAAACTCTGCGACACGCCCGTCGTAATCGAGGCTTCTGTCTTAGCGACGGACGGCGTGAACCCCTACGAGAGGGACGACGTGCTCACCCTCACATCCACAAGGGTAGCTGCAGAAAGGGCCTACCGCACGGCCGGCATAACTCCTAGGGACGTAGACGTAGTGGAGGTGCACAACACATCCAGCATAATGGGGGTGCTTGCGCTGGAGGACCTCGGCTTCGTGGAGAAGGGTCAAGGCTGGAGGTTCGTGGCGGAAGGCCAAATCGCCCTAAACGCCGACTTACCGACAAACACGCTTGGCGGGCTGAAGGCGAGGGGCCATCCTTGGGGAGCCACAGGCGTCTACCAGCTCGTCGAGCTTACTTGGCAGCTGCGTGGGGAGGCTGGCGGAAATCAGGTAGACGGGGCTGAGATAGGCCTAGCCCAGAGCGTCGGAGGGCTCGGCGCAACCACAGTTGTGCACATACTGAGGAGGTGGCACTAGGTGAGCGCACCAGCCGTGAGGCGTGAAATCCCCTACAGATACAGGCTCATGGGAACGAAATGCCTAAACTGCGGAGCACTCTTCCACCCGCCGCAGAGAATATGCCCGAAATGCGGCTCGAAAGACCTCGTAGAGGAGGAGCTGGCCTGGAGGGGCAGGCTCGTCGCCTACACAGTCATAAGGAGGCCGCCGAAAGGCTACGAGGACTACAAGCCCTACATAGTCGGCCTAATAGAGCTGAAAGACGGAAAACTCATACTAGCCCAAATCGTAGACTGCGACATAGAAGAAGTCCGCCCGGGACTAAAGCTCGAGGCAACCTTCCGCAGAATAAGGGAGGACGGCAAGTCAGGAATCATAGAATACGGCTACAAATTCAGGCCTGTAATTGAGTGGAACTGGCAGAAAAAGCCAAACCCAGAGAAATAAAAGCCAGTAATAACCCGCCTAGGCGAACCCCTCAGAACTTATATTCGTCGTCCTTCTCTACATAAGGGGGTAGAGGCGGGGAAGGGGATAGGCTTGACCCATAAAGACAAATACGAGCTCGTAAGCGAGCTGGCGAGGAGAAGGGGCTTCTTCTGGCCTTCCTTCGAGATTTACGGTGGGGTCGGCGGCTACATATCCTACGGCCCTCTGGGCATACTGCTGAAGGAACGCATCATCGAGAAGTTTAGGCGGTTCTACCTAAGCGGCATAAACGCCATAGAGGTAGACTCGCCTATAATCATGCCCGGCAAGGTCTTTGAGGCGTCGGGCCACGTTGAGCACTTCAGAGAGCCGATGATGGAGTGCTCAAAGTGCGGCAGGAAATTCAGGCTAGACCACCTGCTAAGAGATGCAGGAATGAGCGACACCGAGGCAGAAAAGCTCAGCCTGCAGGAAATGGTCGAGGAAATAGAGTGGAGAGATATAAGGTGTCCAGAATGCGGCGGGAAGCTTGTGAACCCAACATACTTCACGACAATGTTCCAGACGACCATAGGCCCGTATTCAGACGCAGTGGGCTACGGCAGGCCAGAGGCGGCTCAGGGCGTCTTTGTGGAGTTTAGGCGCCTATATCAGGTTGCCAGAGAGAAGCTGCCTTTCGCCGGGGTTCAGATTGGGAGGGCGATGCGTAATGAGATATCCCCGAGACAAGGCCCAATACGCCTGAGAGAATTCACAATCATAGACATGGAGTTCTTCTTCGACCCGGAGGAGCCGAGCTGCCCCCTGCTGCCGGAAGTTGAGGACGAGGTTCTGAGGCTGATTCCTGCGGAGCTGAAGCTTAAGGGTGTCTATGAGCCTGTAGATGCAACTGTTAGGGAGGCCCTTGATAGGGGCTACATACTCATGGAGTGGCAGGCGTATTTCATGGCTAGGGCTAAGCAGTTCCTAGAGCTGCTGGGAGTCCCAGCTGAGAAGCAGAGGTTCATCGAGAAGCTTGAGTGGGAGCGGGCCCACTACTCCGCTCAGGGCTACGACCAAGAAGTCTACCTAGACAGGTGGGGCTGGGTGGAGGTCTCAGGCCACAACTACAGGACGGACTACGACCTAAGCAGACACATGAAATACAGCGGAGAAGACCTACAGGTCTTCAAGGAGTTCAAGGAGCCAATCATCACGGAGAGGAAGGTCGTCAGGACGAGGATACCCAAGATAAAGGAGGACTTCGGAGGCGAAGCGGAGGAAGTCCTGAAGCTAATCGCATCCCTAACGCCAACAGAGGCAGAAAAGGAGCTAAGGGAGAAGGGCTACATAGAGCTGGCAAACGGAAGATACAGGCTCACAGACCAACACATCCACGTGCAAACCATACAAGAGAAAAAGACCGGGAAAAGGTTTGTGCCCCACGTCATAGAGCCGAGCTTCGGCGTAGACAGGCTCTTCTATGTAACACTGGAGTATGCCTACAGAACTAAGGATGGGCGCATAGTCCTCAGTCTACCTAGAGACCTAGCACCCATAGAGGTGGCTGTCTTCCCCCTAGTCAGTAGGGATGGCCTACCGGAGAAGGCTAGGGAGGTTTACAAGATGCTGGTTGAGGAGGGCTTTAGGGCTGAGTATGACGAGGTTGGCTCCATAGGTAGGAGATACGCCAGAGCGGACGAGGTGGGGATTCCCATAGCCATAACCATTGACTATCAGTCCCTAGAGGACGACACAGCCACGCTGAGGGATAGGGACACATGGTCTCAGGCTAGAAACGCCATAGAAAGGTTGCCGCAGCTCCTTCACGAATACTTCCGCTACAAAATCGACTTTGAGGATTTAGGTGAGCCTGTAAAGGCTACATAAACGAGTTATTTTTTTAAAGTTCTACCCGCTACATAAAGTGGGAAAGCTCTGCCTTCGGGGAGGGAGCGAGCATCGTCTTTCCTACTGAAAGAGCTGGGAGTGCAAAGAGGCGTATACTGAGCCTCTGCGAGGAATACATGCGAAAAATAGTGGAGCTGACTAGGCGTGTCCCCCAGATGGTAGACTGCCTGATAAAGGGGGACAGCGAAGGAGCCCAACAGCTATACATGGAGATTAGGAGGCTCAGCGAGGAGGTAGACCAGAAACGCAGGGTCATAATGGACGAACTCACAGACGTGGGTGCAATACTGACGAGCAGGGAGGACTTCATGAGGTTCGTGAACGTGGTGCACGAAATCGCTGACTTCTGCGAGGGAGCCGCCTTCCGCATAACCGAAATCCTAGACAGGAAATGGAAGGTTCCGAAAGACGTGAAGGACGACATAGCAGAGATGGCCGACGCCATGCTGGAAACTGTGCTAAGACTGAGAGAGGTGAACGCAGTCCTAGGCTACAACGCAAACGCCACAGCGGAAAAGGCAAGCGACGTGGAGGCCGCAGAGAGAGCCGCAGACGAACTCTACAGGAAGCTCGAGCTAAAAATCATAAGCAGCAAGATAGACATACCAACAATGCTACTGCTCAGGGAGGTCGCACAGTTCATGGAGGACGCCGCAGACAAGGCGGAAGACGCTGCAAACGCCGCCCGTGTCCTGGCGCTTTCCCTCTAACCAAGCCCAAGAACGCTCTGAAGAGGTGAGGGGTGTGCCGGCAGAAGCTGAGCTAGTAGAGAACTTCTTGGTCGTCTGGAACCCGGAGCAAGGTAGACGCCTCTACGCCCTAGGCTTTTACGGAAAGCCCCTAGGCATACCGAAGCCAAAAACCCCAGACTTCGACGCACCCCTAATCCTAGACCTGATGGAAGGCCTATACCTCATGGAAAAACAGAAACTCCACGTCTACAGAGGGAGGGAGAAAAAGCCGGTAACCCCGGAGGAGCTGCTGCGTGTCGCCGAGACGCTCCACAAGAACTTCAGGCAGAAATACGAGGTCTACAGGGAGCTTAGGGAAAGGGGCCTAGTCGTAACCTCTGGCATAAAGTATGGGTGCGACTTCATGGTCTACAGGCAGGGCCCAGGCCTAGAACACGCACCCTACATGCTTACAGTAAAGAACGAAGACGAGGAAATCACCGCCACAGAGATAGTTAAGGCTGGGCGTCTTGCGACGACTGTGAGGAAGAGGTTCATAATTGCGATTCCAGCAGAGAAGACGCAATATATAATGTTTAAGTGGTTTAAGGCTTAATCGCCTATAATATATAGCCAGAGATAACCGCCTTCAGCAGGTCTGCTGGGTAATCCCCAAGACCAACAACCTCAGCCTTCTTCCTCGGCCAAATAATGTCTGCCTCCAGCGAAATCTCATACTCTATGAATGCATCTCCCTCTGGAAGCTGAATCTTCAGTTCTTCCTGCGGTTTAAGCACCTTCCCAACGGCTATTTCTTTTTCTGCATTTTTCACCTTCTCCACCTTTATTAATGCGTTGTGAACGTTTCTGAGGACTAGGTAGCCGTCCCGCCACGAACCCTCTAGGTGTCTACCTTCGACACGGAAGTTGTGGAGCTTAATCCTCGTCTTGGGGTAGCCTGGCGCTTCTCCGTCAGGCGTGATTTTCGTGTCCATCTGAAGCCTGTAATCCACGTCTAGGACGTAGATGTAGTTGTCGGAATACTCCTTCAAGATGCCCTGATAGTACTTCGTCTCACCCTCAACATCGACAACCCTAACGGTTACTAGGCGTCCGATTCCGTTCTCTAGGAGCGGGTCGTAGAGCTTCCCAGCTCCAGCCAGAGCCTGCTTTTCCGCCTCTTCCAACGCCTTTTTGAGTTCTGGCGTTGAGACGCTGGCCGCTGGGAGGACGGCTGGAGTGATTGTGAGCGTCAGCTTGTCCTTAATGTAGGCGAGTGCACTGTAGATTTTTCGTTTGAGCCTGTAGAGTGGGCCTGCTGCGTAGAGCCTCTTAAGCTCAGCCCACTTCTTCCTCAGCTCGCTCTCACTCAACATATGCCTAAAGATGAGAATCGCATGGAGGTCCCCAAGCTGGCTTGGGTAAACCTTCTTGGAGACTAGGCTCGGAGGGGCCCAAGGATTTATTTCGATATCATCTAGGGTTAGGTCTTGGCGAACAACGCCTATGCGTTTAAACTCCTCCAAAAGCTTCACAGCCTCGTCGAGGAACTTCCTCTCCCCAGTCTCCTCGTAATTCTCCTTAAGAAAGGCGAGAAGGGCCTCAGGATTTTCGACCTGCCTCCGGTCGAGCATTACCTCAAAGCCGCCCTTACTCCTAGGCGGTAATATGAGCCTGCCATAATAGGCGTCATTCCCAAGGAAAACGACGCAACGCTTCCCAATGACCTGCTTAAGCACCCTATCCTTACTAAACCAATCCACTATCGAGTATATCAGCGAAATCAGAAAGCCCGTCCCAATCACGTAGACGAACAACCAGATGTAGTTTGCAACACCTGGTAGCACGTCTACGCCACCTGACTTTTAGCTTTGTGGAAAAATAAAAGCCTTATGCACGCCTTTGGATGAAGAAGTGTGTTTCATCATTGTAGGCGCTTTGTTATTGCCTCGCTTATCTGGTCTATCATCCTGTCCCACAGGCCTTTCAGGTTTCTGCGGAATATCTTGGCGACATCGTAGAAGATTAGGGCGAAAGCGACGAGGAAGACGACGCCCACGAGAGTCCTTAATATGCTCAGCTCCTCGGGGGTGTAGCTGATTAGTGGGGAGACTGCGGACCATATCATGAGTATTCCTAGTAAGTAGACTATGTCCATGGCCGCCTTCCTGTAGGCTGTTCCAGTTATTCCGAGCATTACGACAAAGCGGTTTGACGCCAGCTCCAGCAGGGTCTTCAGGGACTGAAGCATCCCGTATCCGAAGTATATAATCGCCAGAAGGTTTAGAAGCGAAAGAACCTGTGAAACAGACGCTGAGAAGACCCCGAAGAACGAGACTTCTGCTTCTCCGAGGGCGTAGGCGATGAACCTAATTAGAGCTAATGCAATAGCCAGCTTAATTCCGTTAGACAGGAGCTCCGTGAGAGAGGTCTTCACCTTCCTTTTCAGCGGGTGCTTGGCCTCCATGAACTTTTTTAGGCGTTTAATCTGCGGGTATGGGGGCCTAGCTTCAATGCGCCTCATGCTTCTGTGGAAATCCTTCTCGTAAAGCGTGAGCGCCTTAAAGGCGAAGAGCACGGGAGCTACCGCACAGAAGATGAGCGGAAGCCAGAGGGCGTTGAGCAGGCCCCCAAGCATTATTAGGAAGAGCCTGACATCACGGGTGGCCCAGGGGAAGCCGCTTCTTAACCTGTGAACGTCTAGGCGTGTGGCTGACAGCTTGGTTATGTAGCTGACGAGGACTATGCCAAAGGCGGCTAATGCAGTCAGCATCAGTGCAACGTCTACCGGCATGACGCTCAGCTTTATGGTAGACAGACCAATCGCCGTTATTAGGGCTATGTCTGCGAACCTGTCCAGCACAGTGTCCAGAAAGCCGCCCCAGGCGCTCTCCTCTCTTCGGAGCCTCGCAAGCTCCCCGTCCACACCGTCTAGGATTGAGGCTACCTGAGCGAAAACGCCAGCGAGAGGTAGACTGGCTATGAGAAACAGGAAAGCTGAAAGGAGAGCCGTTAGGAAGCTGAGAACGCTCACGTGATTAGCTGTCAGCCAATCGAGCCTCCTGTAGAGGAATAGGGAGATTCTCGTGGAAATCGGCCTATTCAGATATTTAGACACGGGTCCGTCTGTGGGTTTCACCATATCCCTTCGCACAATCCTCCAATACAGCTTCCTAGCCTTAACCAAGTCCTCTGGGGTGTCTATGTCCATCCAGAGCTTCCCAGTCGTGTCCACATACGCAACCTTGCCAGCCTTCGCTGCGTAATTGACGAGGTCGGCGATGCTGGACTCAGCACCCTTATCCCTAATCACCTCATCTATCATGCTGAGAGCCTTACGTGAGAAGAGAAACAGTCCAGTGTCGATGCCAGAAATCGGAGGCAGCTTCTTACCAACCCTCTTCACCCTTCCGCCGGAGAGCACAACCTTGAGGCCCTCCTCAGCCTTCTCCCATGGAGGGTCTCGGTCTAGGCAGAGGGTTATTACGCCGTCAGAATCCGCCTCCAAAAGCTTCCTTAGCAGGGAACGCTCAAAAATGTGGTCAGACATACAAACCAAAAACTTATCACCATCAACCTCGCCAACAGCAGCCCTCAACGTGTGCAGATTGCCAAGACCATCACCATCAACAGTTACAATCTTCACCCCATCCCCGAGGCTTTCCTTAAACTTCTCAGCCAGCTCGGGCCTTGTAGCGATTATAATATCGTCTACCTCAACACTCCTAAGCTGACTGAGTATGAAATCCATGATGGTTACTCCCGGGGCTATCTCTAAGAGGGCTTTGGCTGTGGACTCCGTGTAGGGCCTAAGCCTGCTGCCCTGTCCAGCAGCTAACACAATAGCATCTACCCTATCCACTCATCCCACCTCAGAGAGAGGACTAGGGATAATTTCTATATATTATGAGAAATGGCGCAAAATATAAAAGTTTTGCAGCCGACACCAAACCTTAAACCCCAACGCTGAAAAGCCCCGAAAAATATCAAGATTTCTCAAAACACCAACCTAACAGTAGCGAAAATTTCTCTCGAGCTTAGGATGAATGTGCAGACTGGCTGGGTCGTTTTTGGAGCTTTTCTTTGATAATATTTTTAAGGCTACCCCGAATGCTTTTATTGGGTCATTATTATGGGTGGGGTTCTGCTCTGGCGTGGATGCACCTACCCGGCGAAGCTCGTAGAGGAGTTGGAGGCGCTCCTCCGTGTTTTGAACCATGCGAAGGTAGACTTTAGCATACTTGAGGACGAGAAGTGCTGCGGCTACCCCCTCATACTGCTCGGGAGGAGAGACCTAGCCAAGGAAATAGCGGAAGAAAACTCGAAAAAGCTCAACAAATACAGCCTAGTAATCACCCCATGCCCAGCCTGCTTCCGCATGTTCAGCCAATTCTACCCAACCCTAGGCGCAAAAACCCCAGAAATAATGCATGTAAGCCAGTTCCTGCACAAACTAATGCAGGAAAAGAGGATAGACGCAAGCGAGCTCAAGCCTGTCAAGCTCAAGGTCATGTATCACGACCCCTGCGAGCTAGGAAGACACATGGGCGTCTACGAAGAGCCGAGAAAAATCCTAGCGGAGATTCCGGGCCTAAGCCTATACGAGCAGAGGTTCGTCAGGGAGAAGAGCGTCTGCTGCGGCGGGGGAAGCCTCCTACCAGTCTACACGTCAAGCCTCTCAGCTATGGTCGCCGCAAGGAAGCTCCTCGAGGAGGACAGAATACCTGAAGACTTAGACGCAATAGTTACCACCTGCCCCCAGTGCATACTGAACATAAGGCAGGGAATCCGGTGGATAAGCGAGGAAAAGCCGATAAACGTCAGAGTCTACAACCTCGCCCAAATCCTAGACATGTCCCTAAGAGGTGAGATACAGTGAGCGAGGTAGACGCAATCTTCGAGAAATACTTAGAGAACCTCTGGGACGCAACCCAAGACGACTTCCTAAGACTAGCACTATCCAGAGCCGTCGAATCCTACAGGAGAAACAGGAACAACGCCTTCAAACGCTACCCCTACATAGTGGAAAAAGCCAAACAACTAAGGAAAATCAAGGAATACTCCATAGACCACATGGAGGAACTGGCAAAAGAAACAAAAGACATCGTGGAAGAGCTGAAAGGAAACTGCATAATAGCCAAGACTCCAGAAGACGCAATAAAATACATAAACGAAGTGGTAGACGAAGGAAGCCTAGTCATAAAATCCAAGAGCATAACAAGCGAAGAACTCCACATAAACCAGCACCTAGAGGAAAGAGGATGCACAGTCTACGAAACAGACCTAGGCGAATTCATCATCCAGCAACTAAAAAGCAGGCCAATGCACATACTCTCACCAGCAATCCACGTCCCAAGAGAAAAGGTCGCAGAACTCCTAAGCAAAATGCTGGGAAAACAGCTACCACCAGACATACCAACCCTAGTAGGCGAAGTAAAACGCTTCCTCAGACAAGTCTACTTCAAAGCAGACGTGGGCATAAGCGGCGCAAACGCCATAGCAGCAGAAACAGGAACAACATTCATCATCGAAAACGAAGGAAACGCAAAGCTCGTTACTGGACTCCCAAAGAAACACATAGTTATCGCTGGCTTAGAGAAGGTTGTGCCAACACTGCAGGACGCCATGCTGGTCGTGGAGGTCGCCAGCAGGTATGCAAACTATAAGGCGCCGTCCTACGTGAACCTCATCAGCTGTCCAAGCAAGACAGGCGACATAGAGAAGCAGGTTGTCTACGGGGCGCACGGCCCAAGCGAATACCACGTAGTCCTCCTAGACAACAACAGAACCAAGATGGCGAAAGACCCGGTCTACAAGCAGGCCCTCTACTGCCTAAGGTGCGGCGGATGCCTCTACGAATGCCCAATCTACCCACTGACGGCAGGCCACTTCGGCTACCTCTACATGGCAGGCTTGGGCGCAATACTCACACGCTTCCTAATAGGCGGAATAGAAAACGCCGCACCAATCGCCTACACCTGCCTAATGTGCGGAAGATGCAAAGCACACTGCCCAATGGAGATAGACGTTCCAGAAATGGTGCTAAAACTAAGACAAGAACTAGCAGAAGCAGGACTAACGCCAAGCTGGGTCAAGGAAGGCGTAGAAGCAATAACAGGAATAAAAATCCGATAAACCAGCACCAGAGGCGGAAACTTCTTAGGTAGACTGGGTAATATTTAAATAGGCTTCACGACGCAGGGTTTAAAATAAGGTGAGGAGAATGAGTGCGGAAAAGCCAACTTTGTCCTTTTCCAACTCCGTTCTACAGCTAGAAATGGAGAAAGCCTTCGAATACCTAGATAAGGCGAGAGAAGTCGCCAGCAGAGGCGTAGACGTAATCTCCTTCGGAATAGGCCAACCAGACACACCCACACCAGAACACATAAGGGAGGCCGCAAAAAAGGCACTAGACGAAGGCTTCACAGGCTACGTCTCACCACCGGGAATACCGGAACTCAGAGAAGCCATAGCCAACTACATCTCAGAATTCACTGGAGCAGGAGACATAAAACCAGAAGAAGTCATAGTAACCCCGGGCGGGAAGGGCGCAATCTTCATGGCCATAGCAAGCTATATATCGCCGGGAGACGAGGTCATAGTCCAAGACCCGGGCTTCCCAGCCTACGAATGCACAGTAAGATATGCAGGCGGAAAGCCCGTCTTCATCCCACTAAAGGAGGAAGAGGGGTTCCGCCTAACCCCAGAGGCGGTCCAAGAACACATAACACCAAAGACTAAGATGATAATCCTGAACAACCCGCACAACCCTACAGGAAGCATGTGCACAAAGCAGGACATTCAGGGCATACTGGAAATAGCCAAGGAAAACGGGATAATCGTCCTCTCAGACGAGATATACGACCACTTCATCTACGAAGGGCAGTTCCACAGCGTCCTAGAAGACCCAGACTGGAGAGACTACATACTATACCTAAACGGCTTCTCAAAAACCTACTCCATGACGGGGTGGAGGCTAGGCTACATAATCACCAACGCAAAAGCAATAGAACGACTAACAGTCTTCGCAGTAAACAACTTCTCGTGCGTAACATCCTTCGCCCAGAAAGCAGCCGTAGTCGCCCTAACAGGACCACAAGACTTCTTCAAAGAGGTCCTAGCCGAGTACAGGCGCAGAAGAGACTTCACAGTCGAAGCCTTCAACTCGCTCCCGGGGGTCAGGGTGCTCAAGGCCCCAGCAACCTTCTACCTCTTCCCAAACGTGAAGGAAATCCTAGAGCAGACAGGCATGACGACCGAACAGTTCTCCCTAAAAATGCTCGAGGAAAAGGGCGTAGTAATGCCGCCGGGAGTCCCCTCCTTCCCACTAAAGGCCGGAGAAGGCTACGTGAGGGTCTCCTACGTCCAGCCAATAGAACGCATAAAGCAGGGCGTAGAACGCCTAAGACAAGGAATAGAAGAACTACTAGAAAAAGCCTAAAGACCAGAAAGATTTTTTAACGCCCCACGAACCCCATTTTTCTCGGCGGCCGTAGTCTAGCCTGGATTAGGACACCGGCCTGCCACGCCGGCGACCCGGGTTCAAATCCCGGCGGCCGCACCAACATCAACGTAAAAAGCTCCGTATGGACATTTATAGCTCGTCTAAGCTTTTTTGGTTGAGGGTGTGGGTGTGGCTGGTCTTGTGGATTGTGTGCGTGGTTTGATGCGGGATGGGTTTGTGCGTGGTTTGGTTGATCGCCGTGTTTCTGAGTTTCTTAGTGTTTATGGTGCTGGTGATGGGCGTTGGTTTGAGGAGCTTGTTTTCTGCATTTTGACTGCGAATTCTAGCGCTGAGACTGGTATTAGGTGTGTTGAGGCTTTGAAGGCTAGGGGTTTGATTTTTGACGGTTCTGTTAGTGATGTTGCTCGTGTGCTTAGGGGGGTTGGGCATAGGTTTTGGCGTGTTAGGGCTGGTTTTATTGTTGGTGCTCGTCGGTGGGTGCCCGGCCTCAGGGCTAGGGTTCTGGGCTTCGGCGAGCCTGTTGCGATGCGTAGGTGGCTCGTAAGCAGGATTAAGGGGATTGGCTGGAAGGAGTCCAGCCACTTCCTGAGGAACGTGGGCATTCTCGACGTGGCGATTATCGATAGGCATATATTGCGTGTGATGCGGGAATACGGCCTCATCAGCTGGTCTGGTAGGACGCTTACCGAGTCTAGGTATCTGCGTTATGAGCGGATTCTTAAGGGTATAGCTGAGGAGTTGGGCATCCCTGTGGGTGTTTTGGATTTGTATTTGTGGTATATGAGGACTGGGAAGGTTCTGAAGTAGCCCTAAATCCTTATTTATGGATGGGCAGTCCCTTAATGCAAGGGTGGTCGGGCTGTGTCTGAGCGAATCAGCATTAAGGATTTCCAGAAGATGGACATCCGTGTTGGTAGAGTCCTGAAGGCTGAGCGTATACCCGGAACGGAGAAGCTGATTAGGCTTGAGGTAGACATAGGGGAGGAACGCCCCAGACAGCTGGTTGCCGGCGTAGCCGACTACTACACGCCTGAAGAGCTCTTGGGGAAGAACATTGTGGTTCTGGCGAACCTCGAGGCGAAGAAGATTAGGGGTGTCGTATCCAACGGGATGCTTTTGGCGGCTGACGTGAACGGCAGGCCCTACATACTGACTGTAGATGACGAGGTTCCGCCCGGAAGTCCTGTGAGGTAGACTGCTTAGAGGGGGCCGGGTCTTTTCGCTTTTCATTCGCTGTATGGCTTAAACTCGCTTATTGCTCCTAGTATTTCTGCGATTTCGTATTTTGGCGGTGTGTCGTATGTGATTTTTATTATGACTGATAGCGTTCCGTTTG
>Ga0164310_10001134_pt1 | contig 14794 bp, 16 predicted proteins | sample GuaBasSedimGuay1_FD_121795 | JGI IMG/M metagenome (GOLD analysis project Ga0164310, IMG submission 121795) | Subseafloor sediment microbial communities from Guaymas Basin, Gulf of California, Mexico - Guay1, Core 4569-9, 0-3 cm | ecosystem: Environmental > Aquatic > Marine > Hydrothermal vents... | reverse complement strand
GATTCTGTCATTGAAAGGTTTTTCTGGTTCTCTTATATCATATCTTGCAAAACCAGAAAGAAGCGTTGAAACTGTTAAATGGACTTTAGACCTCGAACCCCCTGGATGACCACTCTGCCTGTAATTTAACATTAAATCAATGAGCTGGTCAACTAAATCCTTGATAATTTCCCATTTTTCAAACTCTTCCTTTTTAATCTTTTCCATAACTCCTCTCCGTAATTTAATTCTTTAAGATTATTTCAAGAAAGATTATAACATAAAAGTAGCTTTCACACATAAATAACTTAAAAATACTGTGCTATAATATCTTTAAAAAGGAGGTAAATGATTAAGACATCGAAAGAGATAAGAGAAGAGTTTTTAAAGTTCTTTGAAGATAGGGGTCACTTGAGACTCCCTTCATTTTCTTTAATACCAAAGGATCCAACACTTCTATTTACAGCAGCGGGAATGGTTCCTTTAAAATCCTATTTTCTGGGAGAGGAAAAACCTCCAAATCCAAGAATAACCACATGTCAGGCATGTATAAGAACAAACGACATCGAACAGGTGGGAAAGACTATAAGACACCATACTTTCTTTGAGATGCTTGGTAATTTTTCCATCGGTGACTATTTTAAAGAAGATGCAATCCCATGGGCATATGAACTTGTTACAAAAATATATGGTTTGCCTAAAGAGAAACTGTGGGTTTCAGTGTATCCGGATGACGATGAAGCTTATAGTTTGTGGAGGAAAATTGGGATACCTGAAGATAGAATTGTAAAACTTGAGGATAACTTCTGGCAGATGGGGGAAGAAGGACCGTGTGGTCCTGACTCAGAGATTTATTTCGACCTTGGAGAAGATTTTCCGTGCGAAAAGGCTGAACTTGGACCAGCATCTGATTGTGATAGATTTCTTGAAATATGGAATCTCGTGTTCACTCAATTTGATAGAAAAAAAGATGGAACCCTTACCCCATTGCCTCGTAAAAATATAGATACAGGGATGGGACTTGAAAGAATAACCATGGTGCTTGAAGGAAAGAGAAGTAACTTTGAAACAGATCTATTTTCTGGAATTATAGAAAAAATAGGAAAGGTTACAGGCAAAGATTACAAAGAAAATATTTATTCCTTTAGAGTTATTGCAGACCATATAAGAGCAGTGACATTTTTAATATCTGAAGGTCTATTTCCCTCCAATGAAGGGAGAGGGTATGTTTTAAGGAGACTTATCAGAAGAAGCTTTTCTTCTGGATGGAGTCTTGGATTAAGAGAGCCTTTCTTGTTCAAAATATACCCATCAGTTGTAGAATCCTTAGGAGATGTTTATCCTCTCATAAAGGAGAAAAGGGAAATTATTGAGAAAGTTCTTGTTTCTGAGGAAAAAAGTTTTATAAACACATTGAGCAGGGGACTTGATTATCTAACACAGATTGCAGAAAAAACTTTATCCAGAAAAGAAAGAATAGTTTCAGGAAAAGATATATTCTTCCTGTACGATACCTATGGATTTCCCAAAGAACTTGCTGAAGATATACTCTCTGGATACAATCTAACCTTCAATAAAAAGGAGTTCGAAGAGACACTTAAGGAGTCAAGAAAAAAGAGTAGAGTGATTCAAAAAGAAAGTGGCGTTTTTTCGATGGATTTAAATTATATAAAACTCAAGGAAACCCTTGGAGAAACAAAATTTACAGGTTATACTACACTTTCTCAGAAATCAAAGATTATCTATCTTTTAAAAAATGGGCAATCTGTAAACGAATTAAAAGCTGGAGAAGAGGGAATTGTTATACTTGATAAGACACCATTTTATGGAGAGAAGGGTGGACAGGTGGGAGATAAAGGAAAAATATATGGAGATAACTTTGACCTGGAAGTTATAGATACAAAACATCCTGTTGAGAATTTCATTATTCATCTTGTAAGGGTAAACAAAGGCTCTGTAAGTGTGAATTCAGAGGCAGTTGCTGAAGTAGATTACGAGAGAAGGAAAGGCATTCAAAGAGCACATACAGCAACACATCTACTGCATAAGGCTCTCAGAGAAGTTCTGGGAGAACACGCTCTACAGAAAGGTTCTCTTGTTGATGAAGATTACTTAAGATTCGATTTCTCACATTTTTCTCCTTTAGAGTATGAAGAGATAAAGAAAATAGAAGACAGGGTAGTTGAAGCAATATACAGAGAAATTCCTGTGAACTGGGAAATAAAAGACATTGAGGAAGCAAAAAAGGAGGGAGCAGTTGCGCTCTTTGGAGAAAAATATGGGGAAAAAGTAAGAGTGGTTTCTGTAGAGGGGCTAACCAAAGAATTCTGTGGAGGCACCCATGTATCCAACACAATGGAGATAGGAATTTTTAAGATAATATCTGAGAGAGGTATTGGCTCAAATTTAAGAAGAATTGAAGCCTATACAGGAAAGAAAGCTTTCAACTACATGAGAGAACTTGAAGAACGAGAAAAGGAAATATCAGGACTTCTTGGAGTACCCGGTGAGAATGCAATTGAAAGAATTAAAGAGATAAAACAGAAACTAAAAGAAAAAGACAGGGAATATCTGGAACTTAAAAAGAGACTTCTTAGTATAATAGCACGAGAGAAAATATCAAAGGCAGAAAAAATCTCAAGCATAAGCTTCATTACTGTAAGGGATAGGTTTATTAACCCGGATGATTCCTATATATTGTTTGACGAGATTAAAAATAAAATAAAGGATTTTGTCCTGCTCGTAGTCTCTGGAAAGGAAGAAAAAAATATAAGTATCTTTGTTTCAGACTCTATAAAGGAAACAATTACAGCAAAGAGTCTCATGGATTATCTAAAAACCTCCATGGGTGTAAAGGGAGGGGGAAGAGACAACAATGCACGGGGAAGAGTCAACAATTCAAAAGGCATAGAAGAAATTCTTAGAAAGGAAATAGAGAGAAGAATTGCCGCCTAAAGTATTGTTGCATGTTAAATCATCTCAAAGTTATAGGGATGTAAATTACACCATAGATGTAGAGGTGCTTCAGTGAGAATTTTAGGAATTGATTGGGGAGATAAAAAAATGGGTGTTGCCATATCAGATCCAATGAACATTATTGCCAGAGGCGTTGGTGTCTTTTATGGAGAAGAGAAGGAGAAGATAGAGAAATTAAGGGAAATGGTCGATAGATTTAATGTGGAATTAATAGTTCTTGGCTTTCCTTTAAGTTTATCTGGAGAGATTGGGAAACAGGCAGAGAAGATTCTAAAAGTGAAAGAAAAAATTGAGACCACACTTAAAATAAAGGTTGAACTTGTAGATGAAAGGTTTACAACCAAGATAGCAAACACCCCAATCAAAAAATCAAAGGAGAAAAGAAAGAAGGGAAGAAAAAAGGTTTTAGATGACGATACATCTTCTGCTATAATAATTTTAAATAGCTATCTGGAGAGACTAAGGTGAAAATCTTAAAGATTTTTCTATTTGCTTTATTTGTTTCAGTACTAATCATTGCAATAGGCTTCTATGCCTATGAAGAAATGCTCCCTCCGGAAACTTTTAAACCTACAAAGATAACTGTGCCCGAAAATTCCACAGTTCAGCAAATAGCAGAAATTGCCTATGACAATAGTCTGATTAAAAATAAAACCTTATTTGTGCTTCTGTCCAAATACTACAAAATTGATAAGGATTTAAAGTCTGGTATATATACCTTTGATAAAAAAATGAATTTAAGAGAAGTGCTACTTAAATTTACAGAGGGAGGAATTCCCCCTTATGTGAAAGTGACAATACCAGAAGGTTACACATTAAGGGAGATTGAGGAAGCTTTTATCAAAAACAAAATATGCTCAAAGGAAGATTTTGAGAGGGAGGTATCCAATATAGACAAGTATAGAGACTATATTTTTGATGGAGTAGATACCCTTGAAGGTTTTTTATATCCTGACACCTATTTCTTTGAAAGAGAGAAGGTGGAAAAGGATATAAAAATGATGCTTGAAAATTTTAAGTCAAAGTGTAGTCACCTTTTTAAGGAATACAAAGGGGATCTTTCAAATTATGAGGTTCTCATACTGGCATCAATTGTGGAAAAAGAAGCTCAGATAGACGAAGAAAGGAAGATAATTGCCTCAGTTTTTATAAACAGGTTAAAACTGGGAATGAAACTTCAGGCAGACCCAACATTAAAGTATGTTTTACCTGATGCCGGGTATACTCTTACATCCAAAGAGCTTGAAATTGACTCCCCCTATAACACATATAAATATGCAGGACTTCCCCCAACACCTATATGTAATCCATCTGTCAAATCCATAGAAGCTGTGATACATCCAGCTAAAACAGACTTCCTTTACTTTGTGGCAAAGGGAGATGGAACCCATCTTTTTGCAGAAACATATGATGAGCATTTAAAAAATATAAGAAAGGTGATGCCATGAAAAAAAACATACTCATTGGTATTGCAGGAGGTTCGGGGTCGGGAAAAACCACCGTTGCTTTAAAAATAAAGGAAAAGGTGGGAGAGGATATACTTATACTTGACATGGATTCCTATTATAAAGATCACTCTCATATTCCTTTTGAGGAAAGAGTAAAAATAAATTACGATCATCCAGATGCATTTGATTTTCCACTACTTATAAACCACCTAAAAAAACTTGTACAGGGGAAAAGCATAGAAAAACCTGTATACTCCTTCGTGGAATACGTAAGACTTAAAGAAACGCAGAAAATAGAACCCAAAAAGATAATTATAATTGAGGGAATACTCTCCCTCTTTGATGAAGGATTGAGGAGACTGATGGACATAAAGATATATGTGGATACTGATCCAGATGTAAGATTTATAAGAAGACTCTTAAGGGATATAAAAGAGAGGGGGAGGTCTCTTGATTCAGTTGTTGCTCAATATCTTGAAATAGTTAGACCCATGCACATTCAGTTTGTTGAACCAACAAAAAGATTTGCAGATATCATCATCCCGGAGGGTGGATTCAACATTGTTGCTGTGGATATGATAGTTGGAAGGATAAAAGAATTATTAAAGGAGATAGCATGAAGGAATTTACCATCAGAATGTACTTTCCAAAGGAAGAAATAGGTTTTGTTCAGAGTTTGCTTGAATCTTTAGAGGGAGAGGCAATGATACTTTTTACCTTTGTTAACAACAATCTTGGTGTTATGGATGTTTCCTTTGATGAGAGTTTTCTTCCAGAAATTACTGACTTTCTCACACAGGTTGCTAAATACATTCCTATAATTTACGAACCATTAGAGATAGGAAATGCTTAAGCTCCTGAAACCAAAGGAATCCTTTAAAAGAATAGAAGATATAGACCTAAAAAAATATGTAGATACCTTCGATGCACTTATTATTGATCTTGATAATACGCTGGTAACAAGGGGAAGCGAGTATATAGAGGAAGATGTTTTAAAGTGGATAGAATATGCAAGAAAGCACTTTAAGATAGGAGTTATATCAAATAATTATAAAAACAGGGTGAAATTCATAGAGAAGAGATTTGGTTTCCCTTCCATAGGTAGAGGATTCAAACCTTTGCCTTTCTCGTTTAAAAAACTTATAAAGATGCTTAAGACTAAAAAGGAGAAGACCATTGTAATTGGAGATCAGATTTTTACAGATATTCTTGGAGGCAATCTACTTGGGTGCCACACAATTCTGGTTGAACCAAAAGATAGATCAAAAGATTTCTTTTTGACAAAGATAACAAGGTTTTTTGAATCTCTTTTTAGAAAAAAATATACTGTGATATAATTTTGGTATGGGTAGAAATGACCTTATAGGTAATATGCTTGTCTCCAGTGGAATCATTACTGAGGAGCAGCTCAAAGAAGCCCTCGAGGAGCAGAAAAAAACCGGGGAAAGGCTTCTGGATATACTGAAGAGATTGGGGTCAATAGATGAAGAAACCCTTGCCAAAATTATAGCCAAGCAGTGGGGTTATCCATACATTGATCTTTCCACCGTTGAAATAGACAAAGAAACTGTACATCTTATAAGTGAAGAAATAGCCAGAAGATTTGAAGTTATACCCTTTGGAAGAACTGAAGAAGGCGAGATCATGGTTGCTATTTCTGATCCAACAAACATTTTTGCTATTGACTTTCTGAGAAATTACCTGAACAATGTAAAGATATATGTAGCATCAAAAGAATCCATCATAGGGAATATTGAAAAATACTACTCCATGGAGAAGACTGTAAAAGAAGCAGTTATGGAAATGACAGGCGGTGTGGAAGTTGAAACTGAAGAAGAGGGAACCGAACTTTCCATTGATGAAGCGAGAAGTTTAGCAGAGACAGCACCTATCATAAGACTGATGAATCAGATAATAACTGAAGCAATTATATCCCGGGCTTCAGATATTCACATTGAACCTCAGAAAAGATCGGTAAGGGTAAGGTACAGAATAGACGGAGTTTTAAATGATGCCATGTCTCTACCCAAAAACATCCAGCCCGGACTTGTTTCAAGGGTAAAAATTATGGCAAATCTTGACATTGCCGAGAGAAGAAGACCTCAGGATGGAAGAATCAACATAAAATTTAGGGGAAGGGAGATAGACTTAAGAATCTCCATTCTTCCAGCAATATTTGGAGAGAAAGTTGTAATGAGAATTCTTGATAAAGAAAGATCTCTTATTCCCTTAGAGAAACTTGGATTCTCCGAGGATAGTCTAACCATATTCAAGTCCTTGATTACTCAGCCTTATGGAATGATACTTATCACTGGTCCAACCGGCTCTGGTAAGTCAACAACTCTTTATGCAGTGTTAAGGATTCTCAACTCACCAAAAGTTAACATTCTCACCGCTGAAGATCCTGTAGAATATCAACTTGATGGAATAACACAGCTTCAGGTTAACCCTAAAATTGGATTGACCTTTGCCAATGCTTTAAGATCCTTCTTGAGACAGGACCCGGATATAATTCTTGTTGGAGAGATAAGAGATAGAGAAACTGCTCAAATAGCCATGGAGGCAGCTTTAACAGGACACCTTGTTTTCTCCACCCTCCACACAAATGACTCCTTCTCTGCACCTACGAGACTTATCGACATGGGGATAGAACCATACCTTATAGCATCTGCCCTCATTGGAGTTACTGCCCAGAGATTGGTAAGAAAGATATGCAACAACTGTAAAAAAGAGATTAAACCAAGTAGATACATGCTTGAGCAACTTGGAATTGAGGATGAAGATATAACCTTCTACAAGGGAGAGGGGTGTCCTATATGTAATAATACAGGATACAAAGGAAGAATAGCAGTTCAGGAGATTTTAAAGATAGATGACAACATAAGAGAGATGATTCTTAAGAGAGCATCATCCACAGAAATAAAAGAGTATGCTGTGAAGAATGGGACGAAAACACTTCTACAGGATGCACTTGATAAGGCACGCAAAGGTATAACCACCCTTGAAGAAGTATTAAGAGTTATATCAACTGTGGAGGTAATGGAAGGATGAAATACAATCTTCAAGACCTTTTAAATGTATGCAAGAAAAAAGACGCTTCTGACTTACACCTTACAGCGGGCCTACCACCTGTCTTTAGAATCAAAAAGAGACTTGTCCCTTTAAAATCAGACCCCCTTACATCTGAAGAGGTAGAGGAGCTTGTCTACCCGATAATGAACGATGAACAAAAGGAGAAATTCAGGGAAGACTGGGAAATAGATTTCTCTTTCGGTATATCCGGGGTTGGAAGATTCAGGGTAAATGTTTTCAAGCAGAGACAAACTGTTGCCGCTGCTTTTAGAGTTATACCCTGGGAAATCCCGACCTTTGAACAGCTTGGACTTCCAAAAGCTATAAACAAGGTTGTGGATTTGGAGAAAGGTTTTGTTCTGGTAACAGGTGCTACTGGAAGTGGAAAGTCCACAACTCTTGCATCTGTTATAGACAAAATAAACTCAACGAGAAGTGTTCATATAATCACCATTGAAGATCCCATAGAGTATCTACATAAACACAAAAAGAGTATAGTGGTGCAAAGAGAACTCGGATCTGATACGAGGAGTTTTCCAAAGGCACTTAGAAGTGTTTTAAGAGAAGATCCAGATGTTATACTTGTGGGTGAGATGAGGGACCTTGAGACAATATCTGCTGCTATAACTGCAGCAGAAACAGGTCATCTTGTTTTTGCAACACTTCATACCAATTCTGCAGCTCAAAGTATTGATAGAATTGTGGATGTTTTTCCTCCATATCAGCAACAACAGGTAAGGATTCAGCTCTCCAATGTCTTATCAGCAATATTCACCCAGCAGCTAATTGAGAGAAAGGATGGGGGTGGACTTGTTCTCGCAGCAGAGGTTTTAATAGTTACTCCTGCTGTAAGAAATCTCATAAGAGAAAATAAATCCTATCAGATAAACACCATCATTCAAACATCCAAAGATTTAGGAATGCAAACCATGAATCAGGCTCTAAAAGAACTGTACGAACATAATCTCATCAGTTTTGAATCTGCAATAAGATACTCCTATGATTCATCAGAATTACTGAAAATGTTAGGCAGGGAGGGTGTAAGTGGCGGTATTTAAGTACAAAGGAAGAAATATGTATGGAAAGCTCGTTCAGGGAAAAATGGAGGCTGAATCCCCTGAAGCCCTTGAAGCTACTTTAAGGAGAAAAGGAATCTCCCAAATAACCATTGAAAAGGTTGAGGGAGTTTCTGGCATAGAGGGAATTCTTTACAAATTTTTTGGTAAAAGAGGGGTCAGTTTAAGATCACTTTTATTCTTCACGAGACAGTTTACCACAATGCTCAAGGCAGGACTTCCATTAACAAGAATTCTTGATATCTTATCCTTCCAGTCACCGGGAAGAAAACTCAGAGAAATAGCAAAGAGGATAAAGAGAGATGTGGAAAGTGGAATACCTCTATCCACATCTATGATGAATTTCCCTACAATCTTTTCCAGTCTGTATGTGAGTATGATAAAAGCTGGAGAAGTAGGTGGAAATCTGGATAGATCTTTCGAAAGGGTTACAGAGTTTCTTGAGAATGACTACAGGTTAAGGCAGAAAATAAAGAGTGCTATGAGTTATCCCCTTTTTGTATTAATCATTGCATTTTCCCTGGGCTTCTTTATGCTAACAGTATTCGTTCCAAGATTTGCCGGTTTCTTTGCAGATTTAAATGTTCCATTGCCTGCAATGACTCAGTTCACATTAACTTTGTCCCTCATACTTAAGAAAAACTGGTGGGTTATAATTCTTATAGTGATAGGTTTAATTATGGCTTTTAACATATTCAAAACAACTCCTTACGGTAGAGAGAGAAGTGATGCCTTTAAATTAAAGATGCCAGTTCTTGGAAAATTGAATCACCTAACAGCAATGGCAAGGTTCAGTGCTACACTTTCCTCTCTTCTTGCAGCAGGAGTTCCACTTCTTCATGCTCTTGATACAGTAGGAGGAGTGCTTGACAATGTAATAATCCAGAGAGAGATACAGAAAATAGAGGAAAGGGTAAGAAGGGGAGAAACTCTATCAAAACCGATGGAGGAATCTGGGCTCTTTACACCAATGGTAGTTCAGATGACTGCCATAGGAGAAGAAACTGGAGAACTTGAAGAGATGCTCATGAAGGTTGCCCAGTTTTATGAGGAGGAAGTCAATAGAGCAGTAGAGCAACTTACCTCACTGATCGAGCCAATGCTAATTCTATTTGTAGGTGGAATTATAGGATTTATAATTATTTCATTGTATCTTCCTATATTCTATATGGTGGGACAGATTAAATAAAATGTTAACAAGAAGTGGCTTTAGTTTAATTGAAATTATGGTAGTTGTTGCAATAATACTAATCCTTACCACCATTGCAATACTTATATATACCTCTCCTAACATCAAAACTCTTGCAAAAAAGGCGAGAGTAAAAGAAGAGCTCCATATGATTCAGATAGCACTGGAGGCATACCATACAGATTTAAAAAGATATCCCCCGGAAAGCAACTGGATGAATGAGCTTCTTGGAAAAGGTGTATTAATCTATAACACAGAGGGGGTAAACTACATAAGCAAAATACCAAAAGATCCTTTCTCTCCAGATGATTACTACAACTATTCTCTCTCCAATGGTATATACTACATTTGGTCAGTTGGACCAGATGGAGAAAATGATAACCACACCGATGATGACATAGCTAAATCAAACAGATAGTTAACCTCTTACCTCTGTTTCTATTCTGTGAAGTGTCTCTGCATCTGTATCAATAATCACATATCCCTGACTCATTAATACAAGAAGGTAATAAAGGAGAGTCTTTCTATCCATCCTGAGAGCTTTTATGAGTTTTCCTATATTTTTTCTACCATCCACGGCAGTATAAACTCTATTTGCCTCTGGATCAGGTGTTGGATAAAGGGGTGGACCAAAAGTTATTGAAGTGTTAAGTGTCTCTCCCTTCTTCTCTGTTTTTCTTGGAATAATCTCCTCTATGTTTATCTCTTTACGCGTTATAAGGCCACCAGCAAACAAAGAAAGGATGGCACTTAAAGTATCTCCTTCTGAGAAGGAGCTTTCTTTTACTACCTCCTTTATAGATTTTCCTCCCCTGAACATATTCAATATATACCATTCATTTTTTCCCAGTGAAATCTTAGCTGATGAAGGTCTTGGATTTATCTCAAACACTGTATCGAAGGGTGGAAGTCTCTTTATAACATCTTCCAGAAGTTTAACCTTTTTTGCTGCTTCGAACAGAAGTTCCTCTGTATCTTTATTTATAAGATTTTTTACTCCTTCATTATCCTGTTTTACAAAAGAAAAATTACCTGTTTTTGCTGTCAGTAGATAAAAGACCGCATCCTCCCCTTCTCTCTCCCCGCCCTTTGCATTAATAATCCTGCCTTCTTTAAAGAATATGTCTCCTTTAATCTCTTCTCCTCTCACATCGACTCCTGTAATACTAAGCACACCTGTCCTTTTAGAGAGGCTTAAAAATTTAATAATATCTTCTACTGGAAAGTCCCTCAAGTTTCCAGATAATTCCATTTCTACCTCCTCGTGTTACTCTTCAATTTTTATTATATTATAGTATAATAGAGCATGTGCGACAACTAAGATAAGGAGGATAAAGAATGGCAAGAAGATGCGATATCTGTGGAAAAGGACCTATGACAGGTAACAATGTTTCTCATTCTCACAGAAAAACAAGGAGAAGATGGAAACCAAATCTTCATAAGGTAAAAAGGGTGGTTAATGGTAAAAAGGTTACACTCCATGTCTGCACAAAGTGCCTTAAGAAGATTGATGAACTCCTCCCTGTTTCTTAATTACGAGAATCACCCCATCCTCAAACTCCACCCAACCTTTATTTTCGATTAATTCATTACTTAAGGTTCGGGTACTTCCTTTAACAATATCCTCTCCATGGAGAGGATATTTGAAGCCCCGAACCTTTACTTTTTTTACCACATCTGTAAAAGGATAAAGAGAAACCTTATCTCCTCTATTTCCCTGGACTACACCTGACCTATTTAGAAGGAACAGGGAAAAAGGAGGATGGAAAATTTTTCCCTTTTTCCCCGCTTCTTCTATCTTTAAAAGCAAAGATATATTAAACAGCGTATGATCTACATCTCCACCAAGAGCTCCCCATATCTCAAATTCGCTGAAACCATTGTTTATGCCCCAATCTACGGCAAGCTCTGCATCACTCTTGTCCTTCTCCACAGGAAACTGGATTTTATTCTCCACTTCTAAATCCCCAACTGAATCAAAATCCCCTATTAAAAGATCAGGCTTTATCCCAAGTTTTTTGGCATTTAAAAAACCTCCATCACATGCTATAACAAAGAACTTCTCTTTTTTAAAAGCATTTTTGTAGGATTCAAGATTATCGCTGAGCTTTCCATTTAGAATTATTAAAAGTTTTTTTATGTTACCCACAATCCTTTGTATCTCCTTAGTAAGAATATTACCAGAATAGCAACAATTGTTCCAGGAATCATGTGTGAAGCAATGTAGGAAATTACATACCAGTGAACATTCATGCCCTCCGGTGCGTAGGCAGCAAAGAAAACTATCCCTGAAATATAGTGGAAGAAGAATCTACCCAGAGAGCCAACTATTATACCCAGCCACCACAGTTTCTTTCTGAATACATAAAATCCTGCAAAACCAAGAGCAAGATGAGCAATCGGATAATCCAAGAGGAGCTGGACTGGATGGATAACAAAGTAATCTGTAATCAAAAGGAGAAAGCCTACTATCGTTCCGGTGATTATACCGCTTTTAACCCCGCGTTTTAAAGCAATGTAAAAAACTGGAATCATGTCAAGACCTATGTTTCCGCCCTGAGGCATTTGAAAGAAAAGTTTACTGATGTAACTTAAAACTAATCCCAGTGCTGCTGCCATGGAAATGTCTGCTATTTCCTTCACAGACATGCCCTGGTGTGAAGCATCAGAAAAGTTTTTCATTGCTTCGCCTCCCTTTTTAAAATTTAGCCAAGGGAAGCGGGGAAAGGTATATTGCCTTCCTCCGCTGGCATTACCCAGATCAGGTTCAAAGGGTTGGGAGATAACTCCCTCTCAGCTTCCCAGAAGGGAAGCACCCCTGGCCAATTAGAATTATAGCACATAAAGAAAAAACCCTGCTCAAATTCTCAAAGGCTTAAATATTAACTTTGAAATAAATGTTATCCAGAGACCCATAATAAAATATCTTATAATGTTCATGTAGAGCACGTCTCCTAAAATAATCTTTAATCCGTATCTAATAAGAATCAAAACGCCAACACCAATAATGATTCGTAAAATTAATGGTACAGTGCCCTTTTTCATCTCATAGTTTAATTCCGATGAAATTCCTGTTCCCAGAATCAACCCTGAAGTGGAAGAAAGAAGTGTCCCCATAGAAAATGGATTAAAAAATGATACAGCAAACAAGCCTACCGATACAGGAATTGTAATACTTTTCTTTCCTTCAGATATCTTATCCAGAGATCTTTGCAAAATGAGTATATATAAAAAGAGTACGACAAGACCAATTGCTGCTCCTCCAATTACATCCATAAAGAAGTGTACTCCAAGATAAAGTCGTGATATTGAGATTAATAGGGTAGCTATAATTCCGATAAGCAAAAGAATCCATCCACCAAACTCTGTATACAGGCTAAACCAGAAAACTGTTGAATTTTGAGCGTGTCCACTTGGAAATCCATAACCAAGTCCGGATTCTTTAAACAGAACTTCAAGTTTTTCCTCAGATGGTCTTGGAAGTTTAAAAGTATTTTTTAAAAGGGTGTTTACTATATAGGAAAACATTAACCTGAATAAAATTCTGTAGGCTTTCCTTTCCTTAACAATAAAAAATAGCACCGGGATAACTATTATATAAAAATCAAAACTTCCCAGCTGTGTTATACCTATAAAGACTTTATTTAAAAAGGGGGTTCTTATAGATTCAAAGAATTTGAGTATGTTGTATTCAAAGGCAAAATTCATCTTTTTCCATCCTCCTTCAAAACCTTTATTAATTTATCGGGATAATCTGTTATTATTCCATCAACTCCAAGTCTTATTAAGTTTCTCATCTCCTCCTCATCGTTTATGGTCCATATAATTACTCTCAATCCCTTATTATGTGCTGCGTTTATAAAGCTTTTTTTGGCAAGAGTTACACCTTCTGCTTCAGGAGGTATCATTAAAGCATCTCCTTTTGGCTTATACAGGTTTAGAGGAATGAATGTAACAAATGCTGTGTAAAAACTCCTTATCTCTTTTTCTGACATAGCGGTTGCAATTTTCGGTTCCAATTCTCTAACCTTTTTTAAGATCTCATAATCTTCACTTGCAATTATAACTTTGTCCTCCATCCCATATTTTTTTACAAGTTCTAAAACTTTCTCTTCTGTATTTCCATCTGTTTCTTTTATTTCTATACTTATTCTCATATCATTGAATTTATCCAGAACTTCAGATAGAAGCGGTATCTTTATCCCCTTTCCTCTAAAGGGAAAAGTCTTTCCATTATCCTTTGAAAAGTTGTATGCAGCGTCAAGTTCTTCTATCTCTTTATATGTTAATTCCATTACTCTTCCCTTGCCATTCGTAGTTCTGTCAACAGTATCATCGTGGATAACAACAATTTTCCCATCCTTTGTAGGATGCACATCAATCTCAAGAACATCTACACCCATTTCTCTTGCTTTCTCAAAGGCAAGAATGGTATTTTCTGGATAAAGACCTTTCCCTCCCCTGTGGGCAAACACCATAAACTGCTTATCAAAGAAAGATGGATTCCTCCTGTTTACATTCAGAAAGCCAACAAAGAAGTAAACAGCAAGAATAAGAAAAATAAAACTTAACACATATCTTTTTTTCATGTTCACCTCCACTTGATTCCATTTTACAATAATTTAAATGGTATAATAATCTCTGATGACCAGTATAGAGGAATTAAAGAATTTCTACAAAAAGAAAAGAGAGGAAGCTATAAAGAGTGAATCTTATGTATTCTACTTTTGTTCATATGTTCCTCCAGAGATTATACACGCCTCTGGATTAATACCTTTTAGATACATTCCCCCTCCCATGTTTCCTGTAAAAACTGACGAGATAATGCCAAAATATGTCTGTCCATACTTAAGGAGCATTACAGAAGAAAAACTCAGAGAAAATTTCTACATGAAAAAAGTTATATTTACAGATGGATGTGATTCTTCAAAGAGAATATACGAGGTCTGGAAAGAGATGAAACTATCAGATGATACTTACTTTCTTGAGGTTCCATTTGGTGAGGAGAAAAAAGATATAAAATTCTTCTCAGATGAACTTAAAAAGTTGTTTTT
>Ga0164310_10001133_pt1 | contig 14802 bp, 18 predicted proteins | sample GuaBasSedimGuay1_FD_121795 | JGI IMG/M metagenome (GOLD analysis project Ga0164310, IMG submission 121795) | Subseafloor sediment microbial communities from Guaymas Basin, Gulf of California, Mexico - Guay1, Core 4569-9, 0-3 cm | ecosystem: Environmental > Aquatic > Marine > Hydrothermal vents... | reverse complement strand
GTAATTGATAAGGTTGCCCTGTTTCCTGACGCGCCCACTCTAAGAGGACGAAAGCATTTAGAAGCGTTGATAAAGTGCAGAAGAGAAGGCTTCAACGCAGGCATATTATTCAATGTTCAAAGGCCGGACGCTGAAATTTTAAGGCCATGCCATGAGATAGACTCAAAATTTTCAGAACTAATTAAGAAGGCAGTAGAAAATGGAGTAAAAGTTTTCACTCAAACATTAATTTTTCATCCTATGGATACTGTTGAGGTAATATTTCATAAGCCAGTTTTTAGCTTATCCTAATTTCTTTCATTACCTCATCTACATCATTGTATGTTTTAGACGGAATCTCCTTCAGAATTCTTTCAAGTCTAACTTGGTTTCCCCTTTCAATTTCGACAAGTTTCCATCCAACCCTTTTCAGAAGCACACTTTTTGATGCTGGATATCGCGTCCTACTCAGCACTTCACGAACGGATTCCAAGCCCACATTTTCAGTTAGGCTTGGAAAACTGCCCTTTTTGATATAATGTTTGAATCGAACAGCATCATCAAACATGGCTAAATTATTGAAAAGCACGTAGACTTTATCCGCTCTTCTTTCATAATCTTTTACTATTTTAAACAGCCTTTTCAATTCTTCATCTGAAAATTGATAATAGTATAATCTTTCTCCAAGACCGTGAAGCCTAAAATAGGCCGTTTTACCAACGTAGACTGGCAGGTTCTTGAAGGGGTCAACCACATGCGGGACATCCAGATTCTCAAGAATTTCGGCTAGTTTCTGTCTAACCTCCTCTGTTTCCCATGCAGGCCCCCTCGTCTCCCAGACAACAGTCAAGCCTTCACGAGGAATTTGGCTGAAAAACTTTTCTGCAACCTCAAGCTTTTCCGGTCGAAATGAAGCTGGAGTTTGTATTAAGAGAATTTTTGCCTTCAGTATGCCACATATTTCCTTCATTTTCTGAAATGCTTCCAAACACTCCTTTTCCGGCTCTAGTTTAAATCTGTGGCTTATGTCTTGATGTGCCTTGACTGTGAATTCAAAATTTTCCGGCGCCTTGGCTCTCCAACCTTCAACTGTCGAGATACGCGGATACTGATAGAAGGTTGTATTTAACTCGACTAAGTCGAGGTTTTCATAATATTTTTTCATTGAGACTGGATAGCCGCAGCAACCAATCTTTATCAATGTCTCTCCCAAGATTAATAGCGCAGAATAGCACCTAAAATTTTATCATGAAAATGCATGCCAAAAGCGAGGTGGAATATACTTGAGCCTAAAAGTTCGCTGGCATAAAGAGGTAGCATTAAAGTTTCCTGAACTGGCAATTTGCACGGGAATCATCCGCGGCGTAAGCGTCGGCCCCGTCACCTCAGAAGTTGAAGAGCTTCGAAACGAAATCTTTGAGGAAGCTAGAAAAAGCCATCTGTTAGAAAAATTGAAGAACAATCCAGTCGTTAGGGCTTACAGAGACTTTTTCTGGAGCCTAGACATTGACCCTACAAAGATTAGGCCATCCGGCGAAGCGCTATTACGTAGAGTTCTGCAGGGAAAGGGAATTCCCAAAATATCTAATGTGGTTGACGCCTATAATCTAGCCTCTTTAAAGACTATAATCCCGCTAAGCGGATATGACTTAGACATTATTTCTCCGCCACTAACCATACGCTTCTCAAATGAGAATGAAATTTTTCAAGGCATAGGGATGAGTGAGCCGAAAAAACTTGAAAGAAGGATGCTTGTTCTAACAGACCAGAAAGGAATTCTCTGCGTCTATCCATATAGAGATGCTGATGCGACGAAAATTACAGAAAAAACTAGAAATGTACTCATTGTTGGATATGGCGCGCCAAAAATAGCGACTGAAAAACTAGAAGAAGCTGTTGAAACTGCCTTAAAATTGATTAGAAGAGTTGCTGGAGGAACAGTTGAAGAAGTTAAGTTGCATTTATGCGTTATATAATCTTCATTTCTCGTTTTTGTTTAATGCCTCCAAGTGTGCTTCACATTTTGTTTCGGTAATCTCTCTTCCCTTCTCTGTTAAGACGTAAATTTGCCTGTCTGGGACTCCTTTCACCGTTTGTATTTCCTTCTTTTCAATGTATTTCATTCTAACAAGGTCTTCTAGATGGTGATAGATGTTCCTCACATCTGTTGGTTTTAAATAACTTTTAAAAACTTTCTTTAAAATCTGCCATATCGCGTATCCGTAGGGGCCTTCTTTATGCTTTTCAAGATGGTAGATTATTGCCAGTATCATTAGTTTTGTTTGTCCTATTGATCCTTGTTTTCTGGGCATTTTGGTTCCTCGTTGGTTTGGGGTTTGTCGCGAAAAATTTATTTATACCTATAGGTAAAAAATTTTTCGCAGAAAATCGGAGGGCAGCTCATAACAAGATGAAAGTATTGAAACGTGTCCCGCGCTCCCTCACGCACGGAGGGAGTGCATATGAAAAGGCCAATAATGCTGATGTTCACCCTAAGCCTACTAAGTTCTTTATGCATTGGGCTAGTCGGCCCCATATATCCAATTTACGTACTTAAAAGGTTCTCAGCAACCATACTTGATACTGGAATTTTATACGCAATCTTTTGCATAGTAGCCGCGGCCTTCAAGGCACCAATCGGAAAAATAGCCGACAGATATGGAAAAGTCAAGGTGTATTTAGCGGGTGTAGTTCTAGGCATCGCGTGCATGCTGTCCTATATTCTTGCATCACATGTAGCTCAGCTCTACATTGTAGAATTCTTCAGCGGATTATCCTATGCTCTTGAAAGACCCGCATTGCTTGCTTTGATGGCCGACCTTACTACAAGAAAGAACAGCGGCTTCCTAATGGGACTCTTCGACTCAGCCTATGACTTGGCGGAGGCCGCGGCAGCCGTTCTTTCAGTAGTAATCGTGAGTCAGTTCGGATTTGAAGCCCTATTCGGCATGTGCTCATGCTTTGAGGCTTTATCTGGAATTTTAGCCGTAAAATCTGGAGGAAAGATTAAATGGAGGTGAAGAAAATGGCTGAATATATAACACTTAATGTTTCAGGAACCACGTTAACGGTTGACAGGAAGTTTGAACGTAAAATTGAGAAGATAATTGCTGGTCTTGAGAAGGCGAAGGAAATTATCGGAGAAGTAGCGGACGAAATCTATGTATTTAGAAAGAGAGATTTTAGAAAAGCCGCTAGGAGATTCGCAAAATTCGCCTTATCATCGCCAAGCGTGGTAGCCACAACAGAATTTAAAACTTCAAAGCGTAGGCTTAAAACAAGAACCTTCGTTAACGCGAGCAGCAAACTTGTGCGAAGAAACTTCAAGGGAGTGTTAGCCCATGAATTTGCCCACATAAAACAGTACAAGGCGGGTCAAGTAATTCCGCTGCCTAGATTCAAGAGAAGTCTACCGGCGGAGGCCAAACAGTTTGCAATGATATTCCTAAACGAATTAGAGGAAATTCTAGCCGACTCCTTGCTTCCAGTAAAGACGCGGAACAAGAAGAATCGGGAAATAATCAAAATGCTGATGGAAAAAGATGAGCCAGCTCATCCACTCTTTCTGCTAGCACTAAAAGTTACCACGAAACTTTCAGCCAAAGAAAAGGCAGCTCTTGAAGAAATGATTCAGAAATCAGCTAAAAGCCTGAAAAATGTGCCGTTCCCATTCAATCCTGTTGAGAGATTATACAGCAAAATATTCGAACAGAAGGAAATAAAGCAAAGCGACATTCCACTAATCGAAAATGTGCTCAACCTCCTAATCGAAAGGCTTTATGGAGTTAAAAACGCCTGCCGCTTCGACTAATCACAAATCTTTTCTACAAAACCAACAAATATCCTAAGGGTAACAGTTGAATTTCAGAGAGAAAATAGCCGAAACCGTAAAAGAAAGAAATTCACGCATAGTCCTAGCGCTAGATTTACCTCCAGAAAAGCCATACAATGCGTTACTTTCAAAAGCACTCCAAATACTCGACGAAACACAAGAATACATTTGCGCCGTAAAGATTAACCGTCAACTAATCCTTCCACTAGGACTATTCGGAGAAACCCAAAAAATAATATCTGCAGCCAAGGATTACAAGCTTCCCCTAATAATGGACTGCAAAATTAACGACGTTGGCCACACAAACCAGATTATAGCCAAATACTATTTTGAGGCTGGCTTTGACGCTGTTACAGCTAATCCGTTCGTTGGATGGGAGGAAGGCCTAAAACCAGTCTTTGAAATTGCACACAAGAATGGAAAGGGCGTAATTTTACTGGTTTATATGAGCCACAAAGGCGCGAGTGAAGGATATGGCCAAACAGTGATGGACGTAAGAACAGGGGATATGACTTTTCAATATAGAGCTTTTGCGAGAAAGGCTGTCGAATGGAATGCCGACGGCGCAATTGTAGGTGCTACTTATCCACAAAAAATAGCCGAAGTAAAGCAGATAATCGAAAATAAAGTTCCAATATACTCGCCCGGCGTCGGCCTTCAAGGGGGGAAAATCGAAGAGGCAATAAAAGCAGGAGCAGATTATCTAATAGTTGGAAGAAGCATAACCCTAGCTAAGAACGCAGCTGAAACTGCAAAGAAAATTCGAGATGCTATAAATTGTGCCTAAATCTCATATATTAATCAAAATTCTACTGTTATTCTTCTTTTCTTCCCCAAAGCTCTTTCTTTAATAGGTCTCTTACGGCTGATCTTATGGCTGCGCTTCTGCTTGGATACATGCTTGCCCTTACAAGTTCGTCTAAGCCTTCTAGATATGCTTCTGGAAGTAGAACTGTTACAAGTTTCATTTTAGTCATGTGGGGTGGCCTCCAAACTGTATGTTAATTACATGTTATATGGAATATAAGCTTAATACTTCGTCAAGGTATGCTGAATTTCCTTAAGATTTTTGAATACGTCTCGAAATGTTTTGTAGACATCGTTTATATGTAAGCTGTTATTGCGCATTCTTTGCTGGATGAGGCCTACGGAAAGTATGGAGGCACCTATCATCTCTGAAAGGGGCGTTGGCTCAGGAAGAGCTATAAGCGTTAACCCAATTTTAACCAGCTTACTCTTGTCATATTCTTTCCAAAGGCTCTTGGTTGACTTCAAGCATTCTGAAAAGCCCCTAAAATTCTCTAATGTCTCAGCATAGCTTGAACTAAGCTCCTTAACCGAATTACTTAATGTTCTTAGCTTTTTCAGCTCGTCGTCATCCAAACGAAGGCACCAATAACATTAGTATCGTCAAACAGAGAAAAGCTTTAGCCGCATGAAACAACATAAAATCAACAGGCTGGACGTGACATGTATGGAATCAACATTTAAACTTTAATTGAAAACCGCAACATTCACTTCATTACTTTTGATGTTGGCTTATACAAATTTGGCGGATTAGCTTTAAATTGCATATAACCTTACTGGGGATGAAAATATTTAAGCCATGAAACACCAAATCAGCTAGTCGGAGAGTCAAATTGTCGTTCGATCCAGAAAGATTTGTTGAAGAGCGAGTCGAAGAAATTAGGCAGACAATAGGGAATGCAAAGGCTCTTGTTGCCATTTCCGGCGGAGTCGACAGTACAACAAGCGCTGTATTGACGCATAAAGCCATAGGCGACAACTTAGTCTGCGTATTTTTGGATGATGCCTTTATGCGGGAAGGCGAACCGGAAAAAATTGCTGACTTGCTTTCTCAGCCTCCAATAAATCTGCCAGTTAAAATAATGGATGTTCGAGAGAGATTCCTTAATGCGTTGAAAGGAATCAGAGACGCTGAGGAGAAACGTAAAGCTTTCAGGGAAGCTTTCTATCAGACATTAGCTGAAATAGCAAACAGGGAGGGCTGCAGCTTTCTTGTGCAAGGAACAATAAAGGCTGATATTGTCGAGACGGTCGGCGGAGTCAAAACTCAGCATAATGTTTTGGCTCAGATAGGAATAAAGCCAACTGACCGTTACGGATTCCAAGTTGTTGAGCCTCTTGTTTCGCTTTACAAGTGGCAGGTTCGTATGGTAGCTCGCTATTTAGGTTTGCCTCCGGAAATATCTGAAAGACAGCCTTTTCCAGGTCCGGGCTTAGCTGTGAGAATTGTAGGTGAAATTAAAGAAGAAAAGCTAAATTCATTGAAAAAGGCGACAAATATTGTTGAAGATTTGTTTGGCAAGTACAAGCCTAGCCAGTATTTTGCGGCAATAATTGACAATAGAGAGCGTTTGGAACGTGGGAAGCAGTTGCATGTCAGGGAACTTGCGGCGAGGGCTCTTAATGTTCCCTCAAGTAATGTAGGAGTCAAGATTTTTGAGGATAGGGCTACTGGCGTCAAAAGCGGAAGAAGACTTTACGGGGAGATAGTTGCTGTAAAGGTTTTCTCTCAGGATGGAAAGATGCACGCGGCTCCGCTGAACGCTCTGCTTTCTCTTCAAGCAAAGATAATTACCGAGATGCCCTCCTTTACGCGTGTTCTTTACTGTATAGCCGAGGCTGAGCATCCTAAAGAATATGTAATAGCTATGCGGGCCATTAACACAAGAGATTTCTTAACTGCGAGTGTAGCTGAAATTCCATGGGAGACGTTACAGGAGGCGGCTCAAAAAATTCTAGAAACCTGCAAGAACGTTTCTGAAGTTTACTATGATGTTACACCTAAGCCTCCCGCCACCATAGAGATGGAATAGTTACGCAGAGGAAACTATAAAACTCACCTTCAAATTATTTGCTAATCGTTGTGAAAGATTATGGTTAGGGTAAGAGTTAAACGCATAGAATCCATCCGCGACCCGGAAGGAAATCTTGGAAAACGAATAGAGCTTATTGAGGAGCGTCATATCCCAAGATTTGCCGTACAGCCAGCATCTGAGGAGGCGAAAGTAGTTCAAGATGTCATGAGAGTTCTCCAGCAACAACTTCCATTCGTAAAGATGCAATCTGAAGTTGCATTTCCAAAGATAATCTTGTTCCTAACAGAAGAGGAATATGAAATGCTCGGAATAGATTTTGATGTTAATCAAGTTTACGAGGTTGAATTGAAAAATCAGAGCATTACATTCAAGAAGGCGCCATAATTTCCCGCCGAATAGACCTTAAGCCCCTAAATTTGGGATGAAAGGATAGAACAAACATCATATTCCTTATCTTCGTGTAAACTTCATCTATTGGACATTTCAGCCAGTAGTTAAAGTAGATTGGAATAAGCTGTCCATCATAATTTTCAAAGTATACCCAAACCGAACTCAAATTATCTCTTCGGATAACTTCCACGCCTAATTTGAGTCTCCTCGCGATTTTTTCAGCGGCATTCTTTACATTTTTAATTTCGTTGAGGCCTCCGTTATCGTTCGGTGCGTAGATTAGAATTTTACCGTTTGAACTCATGGATCCTCAATTCTGCCTTGCATAAGGAATTTTTAAGGTAATCGTTGAAGCGAAAATTGACAGAGATAGAGAGAGTAAAATAAAAGTATTGGCAAAGTATTCGCTTTAACTATAGAATCGGCGTTCAAAGGCTGTCAGATGGGGGAAGGAAGTGGCTAAGGTAAGGGCCCACGTCTTTGTGAGTGGAAGAGTTCAAGGCGTTTTCTTTAGATACGAAACTCGCCAGCTTGCCAGAAGAGTTGGCGTTACTGGCTGGATTAGGAATCTTCCGGATGGAAGGGTTGAAGCCGTCTTTGAAGGCGAGAAAGACGCCGTAGAACAAATGATTGAATTCTGTAGACGCGGGCCTCCAGCAGCCAGAGTTGATAAAGTTGAGGTTATCTGGGAACCCTACAAGGGAGAATTTAACAGTTTCACAATAAGATACAACTACTAAGGTTTAAAAGCTTGAGCCGTCAACTTATTCTGCAAAAAGGGGAAGCATTGAATATGCCGAAAATTCTAGTGATAAATGATGATGGAATAAAATCGCCCGGAATTTTAATTTTAAAAAAGGAGCTTGAACATCTTGGCGAAGTAGACGTTGTAGCTCCTGAAAATGAGCGAAGCGGAATAGGAAAGGCTGTGAGCTCCTCGCTTGTAAAGGTCAAAAAAGTAACTTTGGCGGATGGTTCTGAGGCCTATGCAATAACTGGGACTCCAGCCGACGCCTACATGCTTGCAGTACACAAAATCTTGAGGAAACCTCCTGATCTGCTTGTCGCCGGCATAAATTTGGGGCCAAACCTTGGAATAGACGATTTCTTCACTTCTGGAACGTTAGGCGCGGCAATAGAGGCTGCAATTCATGGGGTTCCCGCCATCGCGGTTTCCTATTGTGTAGAAAAATTCATTGAAGGTCAAGATAAGGCTTCCTTGGTAAATATGGAAATTTTAGGCTTAACTGCGAAGATAGCCGCGAAAACCGCTGAGTATATCCTTAAAAATGGGATGCCTTTCGATGTCGACATAATCTCAATTAATGTTCCGGAAAAACTTAGTTCTCTAGGTTTTGAGGCAACCACCTTCTCTTATAGGGGCTATCTTGACCTTTTCGTTAAACGTGGAGAGGGCTACATAATCGACCGATGGGTTTTGGCTGACTATCCGGATGATGTTAAGGGAACTGACATTTATGCTGTTAAGAAGAGAAAGCGGGTTTCGATAACTCCGATTAAACTTAGGTTTATTCATAACACCGAAGGGCTCAGAAACCTAATAGACTTTCTTTACTCCAATTTTCGTCAATCTTGATGCGGTTTCTTTGGGATTCTGAAGTGGGAGTCTTTTCCTGCACTAATGTATTCTCCGCCTGCCCCGCGAACAATTGACGCTATTTTCGCAAAGTTTTCTCCACCCAAATATTGCCTAGGCTTGACTATAATGTAGCCTTCCTCTTCTTCAAATGCAAGTAGATCTTCTAGTTCGCTTGGAAACATCATGCGTACGTCTTCTATTTTACGGATTTCCCTTGGAGACGGAGCAATTGGTTGAGGTTGCGGTTGAGTTATTGGCTGCGGGGCTGTCGTTGATTTTAGGGCGTTTACTAGCTCCCTTAAATCTTTAGCTATGGTTTCCATAACCACTAATAGGTCATTCATTCTTCGAATAAGAATTTGAATCGACTCTTTTTCCTCGTTTTGACTTGACAGTTTGATGCCTCCAGCAAGAATAATATGTTGGAAAGCCCCTCTTTTATTTTGCCATTAACTGAACATCTTCAAGGTTTCGGTGCTAAAGATTGCTTGAAGTCGACGGAAGCCAGAAAAGCGGAAGTGGCACCATACTTCGGGTTTCAGTAGCCCTAGCAAGCATACTAAAGGAGCCGCTTCACATTCATCATATAAGGGAGAAAAGACCTCAGCCAGGCCTTAGACCTCAACATTTAGAAGCCGTCCTAACCGCCGCTAGGTTATGTAAGGCTGAAGTTGAAGGCGCCACCCTAGGCTCTAGAGAATTATGGTATAGACCAAGAGAGATTGTTGGCGGCGAATTTGAGGCTGAGATTGGCACGGCTGGCAGCATACCTATGCTAATAATGACTGTTCTGCCAATATGCATTTTCGCGAGAAATCCCGTAAAGCTTCACATTAAGCGTGGAGGGACTGATGTTAGACATTCGCCGACAATTAACTATCTACAATATGTCATGTTAAGAGTTCTTGCTCATATGGGAATTAAGGCTTCAATTACTGTTCGTAAGTATGGCTATTATCCGAAGGGCATGGGCGAGGTCACACTTGAGGTTTGGCCTTGCCCAAAACTTAAGCCGATACGTTTGGAAGAGTTTGGTGAAGTCGAAAGGATAGAAGGCGTGTCTGTATGCACTTTTCTTGCTGATCGAAAGGTGGCGGAACGACAAGCAAAGGCTGCAAGCGAATACTTGAAGACTAGGGGGTTCGAATCAAACATTCGAATAATTAACGATTACTCGAATCCGTTACAGAAGGGAAGCTCAATTGTTCTTTGGGCTGAAACAAACAAAAATGTCCTATTAGGCGGCGATGCAATAGGCGAAATAAGAAAGAGAAGCGAAGACGTAGGAAGGGAAGCCGCCGAAAATCTCTACAAAGAAATAGAAGCAAAAGCAACAGTTGACATTCACATGGCCGATATGCTTGTGCCCTACGTTGCCTTGGCTGACGGCCAATCAATTTACTTTACCCGCGAATTATCAGACCACCTCGAAACGAACATTTGGCTTGCGGAAAAAATCCTCGGAGTTAAATTCAATGTAACAAAAACAAATGGACTTTACAGAATCGAAAAACGCTGATCTTGGAGGGAAAACTTTGTTTAAGGCTAAAATTCGAGGGATATATGCAACGGCCCTAACAAAGCTTCTGATTGAAAACGGCTTCAGAATAGTTGATCCTTCAAAGCCTATTCAAGAAAGATTCGGGCTCAACGAGAACAAGGGCTTTCCAGATTTGAAGATTAAGGATCGCTTTGATAGACAAGGCGTTCGCGTAATAGGTAATCGAGAGGCTGTTGACAGTTTTAAGCAAATTATCCAACTTAATCTCGAAGATGCAATTACAAGAAGATGGCTGGTAAGTCTGGATGGAATATATAAAGGCCTGATTAAAGGGGAAAGAAAAGGTTTTCTTCTCGTCGATTTGGGCAATGCTGTTGGAAAACTTCCGAAAAACGAACTGTCCAAACTTCGTGAAAATAAGTCCTTACTTGTTCAAGTTGAAAGGAAACGTATTGGCAGCAGAATGCCTCTTTTATCTACAAGATTGAAAATTCCCGGAAAATACGCAATTCTCATAAACACCGACAAGATAGGTGTAAGTCTGAAAATAAGGAATATTGAAAAACGATTGGAGCTTTATCAACTCGGCAAGGAGCTTGCTCCCGCTGGCTGGGGAATAATATGGCGGAAGGAGGCCGAAAATCAGCCTCATGAGACACTTGAAAAGGAAATCAAAGAACTTACCGATAAAATTGATGAAATTATTGAGCGGTTCAAAACAGTTGAAGCTCCTTCCCTCCTTTTTGAAGGCTTATACTGCATGGACATCGAATTTCCCGCGCTTTCCAAGAAAAAACTTGATGAATTACGCAGCGAAGTAGCAGCCACGCTTGAAGGGCATCACTACTATAAAGCATGCGGCGGAAAAGTTTGTTCCGCCCTAGAAATGGCTGAAAGACTCCTAGAGAAGGGAAATCCTCCAGAAGAAATTGAACGACTCTTCAAGGAAACCATTGAAGGTGAATATCCAATTGAAGGTTCACCCATAAAGATTGAACATGTAAAGCTGAGCGGAAAAACCTTCAATTTGGGCCAGGGCATTATTGAGGAAGTCAAAGGAAGCAACATTCGTTTCAAAAGAGTTTTCCATAAACCTGGATTTTATGATGGCTTAAAAATCCGGAAGGAACCCGGCGACATGGCAATAACTGAGTTGAAAGTTGGAGAATGGTTTTTGAAAACAAGCTATTATTCAAGTAATGGCGAATATAAGGGAACTTACATAAACCTGAATACTCCCATCGAGTTCTATCCTTACGGCATTCGGTATGTGGATTTAGAGGTTGACGTATGCATGTTTCCAGATGGCGGCGTGGAGATTTTGGATGAGGAGAAACTTTGGAGAGCTGTTGAAGAAGGGTTTATAACTGAGCGATTAGCCAATTTTGTCATGAAAAAGGCTAGAGAGCTCGCCGATGAATTTTGTCCAAAATAGTAAAGGATATAAGCTTGGTTTCTATGCTCAACACTCTTGAGGGTTACAGGATGAGCGTATGGAAACTTCGGGCATCAATGATTGGCACTTTAGCAGTAATATTTGGACTGACAACTCTAGCCTTTATGGTGATTCTTCAAATATTCCAAGTTTTCAATTGGGCATTACTTATATTCTTCGCCGTTGCCTTCAATGTTATTCAGTGGCTAATTGCTCCCTACATAATTGACGCCTTGTATCGAGTTAAAGAAGTTTCAAGAAGCGAACATCCCAAGCTTTATGAAATGGTTGAACGGCTAAGTCGAGCAAGCGGAATAAAAATGCCGAAAGTAATGCTTGCAAATGTTCCGATACCTAATGCCTTCGCTTATGGCTCACCGATTGCCGGAACTCGCGTGGCAGTTACGCGAGGATTATTGGAAATTCTTGAAGATGAAGAAATTGAAGCTGTAATTGGGCATGAACTTGGACACTTAAAGCATAGAGACGTTCAAATAATGATGTTTGTATCTATGCTTCCAGCCATATTTTACTACCTTGGCTATTCGCTTATGTGGGCCTCCATGTGGGGTTCAAGGGAGAGGGAAGGCGGAGCCAGCTACGCGATAATTGGCTTGGCATGTATTGCGCTCTACTGGATACTTCAGCTATTCACTTTAGCTTTGAGTCGGCTTCGCGAGTATTACGCTGACCAGCACAGTGCAAGCATAGTTGAAGATGGAGCCAGAAAACTTCAGGAAGGACTTGCAAAGATAGTTCACTATAGCAGAGGGATAAAGAAGAGAAATCCGCAAGTTTCAAGTTTGAACGCCTTCAAGGCGTTGTTTATTTCAGACCCAGATAGGGCTGAAAGCGATGCTGTGGCTATTTCAACTATGCTTAGAGGAGGTTCAGACCAGAAGCTTGTTCAAGAACTTCTTAGAAGAAAATTAACCACGGCGGATAGGATAATGGAGCTATTCTCGACGCATCCAAACATAGTTAAACGATTAAAAGCCTTGCAAGAGCTCAGAACAAGTACCTAAACAAGCTTAACTTGCTCTTTCACTTCCTTTACTAGTTCCCCCTCTTTAATGGCTCCATAGAGTTTCTCTATGTCGTTACTTATCGCTCTATCTTCCTCTAACATTGGAACAATCCTTCTTACCGCTGAATAGGCTGCTTTCGTTCCTTTCCCAAGCTTTTCTGGGCCTCGTAGGTCTGCTGCTTGGCATGCACAGATAAGCTCTATCGCAATTATCCGCCAAGTATTTTCAATTATTTGCGTGATTTTTCTTGCGGCTGTCGTTCCCATGCTTACATAATCCTCGAAATTTGCCGAGGTCGGGATTGAATCTACACTTGCGGGATGAGCCAATACCTTGTTTTCTGATGCAAGCGCCGCAGCCGTATACTGTGCAAGCATATAGCCGCTGTTGACTCCTTCCTTAGCCTTGTCTGAGACTAGGAAGGCTGGAAGCTCCCTATTCAATTTCTCGTCTATTAGTCTGGCTATTCTTCGCTCCGAGAAGCCGCCGACTATTGTTATGGCTATTCCAAGCGTGTCCATTGCAATTGCTACTGGTTGTCCATGAAAGTTTCCGGCTGAGATGCAGGTTTTGTCTTCTGGAAAAACCAGCGGGTTGTCGGTTACAGAATTTATTTCAGTCTCAACTATTTGCCTTGCATAGGCTACAGCGTCTCTGACGGCTCCAAGCACTTGCGGAGTACACCGCAGCGTGTATGGGTCGTGGGGATAACCAAATTTTTCCATGGCCTCTTTTCCAGAAATTACTAGTTTGCTTCCCTTTACAAGTTGTCTAATGTTTCTTGCAGTCAATATTTGGCCAGTATGCGGCCTAAGTCTGCTTATTCTTTCTTCAAATGGGTCTAAGACTCCGTTTAGTGCTTCCAAGCTTAGTGCAGCTGCAATTTCCGCGGTTCTCAGTAGATTTTCAGCATCGTAAACGGCTAGGGCGGCTATGGCCGTCATAAGCTGTGTTCCGTTAATCAGAGCCATTGCTTCCTTTGCTCTAAGCCTTAGAGGTTTAATTCCGGCTTTTTTTAAGGCATCTTTTCCGGAGAGAATTTCTCCTTCATATTCGGCTTTTCCCTCGCCGATTATGACGAGTGCGATGTGTGCGAGTGGGGCTAAGTCACCGCTTGCGCCTACACTACCCTTCTCTGGAACAATTGGATGAACTCCCCTATTCAGCATTTTGACGAGCGTTTCCAGAACTTCAAGTCTTATGCCTGAATATCCCCTTGCAAGCATGTTTGCTCGCAGAAGCATGGTTGCCCTTACAACCTCCTTTGGCAAAGACTTTCCAACTCCAGCCGAATGGCTGCGAACCATGTTGAACTGAAGCCTTTCCTGCTCTTCCTTTGGAATTTTAACTTTAGCTAGGGCTCCAAAGCCAGTATTAACTCCATAAACAGCCATTTCTGAATCTAAAATTTCCTCAAGAACCCTACGAGATTTTATCACTCTTTTCTTTATGTAATCTGGAATCTCAACTTTTGCATTTTCACGTGCAACAGCCACTATATCTTCGATGGTTAAGGTTTCTCCGTTAAGAAGTACTGTTTTCAAAGTAATATCCTCCTAAGTTACTGTTAAAGTAGGAAAAAGGCTTATACTATTTATGATTAACGAACAAAGGAAAAACATGCAAGGAGATGAGCAAATTGACTGAGTGTCCAAATCTTGAAATTAACTTGAAGAATTGCACATGCACCTATACTGCGTGCGAAAAGCGTGGAAAATGCTGTGAATGTATACGTTATCATCGTGAAAGAGGAGAATTACCCGGCTGCCTATTTCCGCCTGAGGCAGAAAGAACCTATGATAGGTCTATTAGGAAGTTTGTGGAGGTTTATCGAGGCTAACGGCTACTTGAGCATTGGCATTTTGATTCCTTTTTCTTTCGCTATTCTTATTGCCTTTTCGTAGCCTGCGTCTGCATGTCTTACGATTCCTATTCCTGGGTCGGTTGTTAGTACGCGTATCAGTCTTTTTTCGGCTTCTGGTGTTCCGTCTGCTACTAGGCACATTCCGGCGTGTATGCTGTAGCCTATGCCTACGCCTCCGCCGTGATGGACGCTTACCCATGTTGCGCCGGCCACAGCATTCAATAAGGCGTTTAGTATTGGCCAGTCGGCGATTGCGTCGCTTCCATCCTTCATTCCCTCTGTTTCGCGATTTGGACTTGCCACGCTTCCACAGTCCAGATGGTCTCGTCC
>Ga0164310_10001132_pt1 | contig 14803 bp, 13 predicted proteins | sample GuaBasSedimGuay1_FD_121795 | JGI IMG/M metagenome (GOLD analysis project Ga0164310, IMG submission 121795) | Subseafloor sediment microbial communities from Guaymas Basin, Gulf of California, Mexico - Guay1, Core 4569-9, 0-3 cm | ecosystem: Environmental > Aquatic > Marine > Hydrothermal vents... | reverse complement strand
GTTTTGATAAGAAAAGGAGAGATCCAATGAATAGTGCTAGGGGCAATAATCCAGCAAAATTTATTACGATGATGCTTGATATGAATGCTGTTATCCAAAATATTATGGATGATAATTTCCATAGAACTGTTTTCTCTATGATTATTTCTCTTCTAAATACTACTAGCAAGAAGGATATTCCTAGAAACGTTGCCGTGTATAGGATTGTCCAATAGAATACTGATAATGCTTTAAAGAATAAGCCGATTAGGATAGGATATGCTAACATATCTGCTTGGATTAATTCTCTATCATATAGGATTATAGACGCTACGGCATATAACGCAAATGCACCCCCGAACATTATTAATGTTGGATCAATAAACATGTGTTCCGGAATTTCTGAAAAATACAAGTATGATCCTACGAAAACATATGAGCTTATGGCTTGATTAAGCGACTCATTTACTTTTCTCCCCGCAAGAAGATTTGTGATTAGGATTGTTCCCATCAACGCTATAATGGCATAAAGAGACACGTTAGTAGCAAAATTCATTACCAAAAACATGCTAGGAATCGTTAAGTAAAAGTCAAACTTCCCAATCCGCTCTCTCCCCTGATACAAGAAGAAAGTTCTTAATGTTAACATGGTAATATACGCGACTACTGGAACATACTGCACATATATGGAATCATCGTAGAACAAGTCGCTCATGATTGCTAGAATTGTAAGCCCTATCACATGATTGGACGCCCCTCTATATCCAGATCGATTTAAACAGACATAAATGAATAATGTAGATAAGACATGTGTTATTGGGAAGAGATTACTTGCCCCAATACATATGAGCTGTTGCACATACAAAAGAGTTACAGATAACTTAATTGCATATTCGTATCCCTTCGACCTACTGGGGACCTTTCTCATCCAGAAAATCGCTGAGACTAAAGAAGCATATAGGGCCACATAAGATAGTTCCTTGACATCCAGTGAAACCAATCTCATCGACACTATAATCGAAGCGCCCATCAGTAATGTTAGGGGTATCCCATGGAGCTCCATTTCTTTTCTGCGGAGTATAATTAGATCGTATGCCGCATGCATTAGAATTAAACTCAGTATCAAAGAAATATAATTTACTGGTTTTAAAGTCACTATTAACATGTATGCGAGTAGCGATATAAAATAATTGAAGTCTCGTTCAAAATCAAGTAAGTCCGCGATAATAACGATTGATATAGGCATTAGGGGAATAATAAATAGACTCATCTGATCTACTGGAAAACTGACTAGCCCTATTAGAACTAAGTAACTAAGTACTATGATTAATGGTCCTATTTGGGATTTAGAGATCTTCTCTCTCTCGGCTTCATCCTTGACCAATTTTAGATCTATACCAGCTTTTGCAATTGAAGCACAAATTATTAGGAATCCAATGTAAGCTTTCACAAAGAATACGTGAGGCCCCGTATCTGGGAAATACCCTGAATTTGCACTGTAGACGCTTAATGCTATTGCATATATTATCCCTATAACCTCATCTACTGCCAGATTCTCCAGTTTAATGGCAGGTTTCTTAAACGCATGAATTATTACCCCAGCAATGTAATTTGCTAATACTGCACAAAATGTAGGCTCTAAAGGAACTCCTACTATGTATGAGATAATTCCAATAGATGTTGCTGAAAAAAGGGCGTTGTGAGTCCTATTTATGGATTGCATCTCAAATGAGATGTAGAGTAATGTACATGAAAGAACGGAGAGATAATAGATCAGCAGATCAGGGGTCATATTCTTAATCCATAAAACATATCTCTGGAAAAGTGCTAATGAAACGAATTTTACATAAAAACTTAACATTATTTTACTATTTTCCTTAACATTTTCGGGCAACCTAACGAATAGAACCACAAATAGAGTCATTAGGTAAAGTTGTCCTATGGGATATGCTGGGATGAACCAAGATATTATGAAACCTATCATTATCGCACTAATAATCGCCTCTAACATTAATCCTTTAGAGTTAAAGCGTCGTGCAAGAAGATAGTTCAAAACAATGGTACCTGCCAGTAACCCGCCTAAATAAACGGTACTAATTATATTAAATAAGTAATAGGCTATTATAGAAGCACCCATAAGTACCGCTATGCCGCTCGCAGCCATGCTGTCTCCATACCATCTTGGGAGACTCGTTTTATAGACTCTCGATCCAGCAAATATTAGTATTAACCCAGCAGAGTATATTAGTCCTTGAAACGCATAGATTAGAAACATTCTATATCCTGTAGCCTCGCTATAGATGATCTCATTGTACATCCAGTAGCTAGCGGCTATAAAGGCTATGATAATAAAGAAAAGTCCTATCCTTTGAAAATACGAAGCCCCTATGGTCATCTCAAATTCCCTTGGTGGTTTTTCAGGCAACTCCTCTTCTTCGAGAGGAAGTTCAGGCATCGTACTAGGTTCACTAGGCATCTCTTCTGGAACTGATGACGCTGTTTCAACGGTTTCAACGTGAGCCTCTTCTTTCTTAAGCTCAGTAACAATTGGTAACTCAGCTGTCTCCGGCTCCTCCTCAATGACTATTTCTGGCTTCTCTGGAACAATTGGTAATTCAATTATTTCAGGCTTTTCCTCGATCTTTGCTTTAACCTCGGGAGCCGCTTCCAATACCGTTGGTTCCTTTGGAATCTCCTTCGCCTTTTCTTCTAGTAGTTTCTTTTCGTAAGCAAGAACCTTCTTCTCCAACTCATCTAATCTAGTCCTCAGCTCTTTTATTTCTTCTAGGATCTCCCTTAATGCCTCTTCACTTTCATCGGGCATTTATTATCACTACGTAAATGTAACTTAAACTTTCAATATCTATTAAGAGAAATATTCATAAAAGGATTGTGTTCAGCAAGAATCTGCTTGATGTTATTCTTCTTTTGTGGGAGCTCTTAGTTGTTCAACGTTTCCGCTTAAGAAATCATTAATCACATCATCGAGATTACTTTTATCTGTTCTGAAAATGTTTATCATGTAAGCTTTTAGAGATAGATACGCGGCTTCGCCAATATTCTTAACTATGACCGCATCCACCCCCTTCTCCCCGACGATTCTCGATAATTTAACTCCAGAATGCTTAGGCTTTGTTGCAAAGGGGTTTTCTTCAATTGAGAGAATTCTAAAGGTACGGTTATCCTTATCTACAGTAATTATAGCAACAAAAGGAGCTCTACCGAAATGCTCCGAAACAATAAACTTGTCCTTATTAACTCTCACAACTGGAATGCATATAGTTGATTCCTTTAGTTCTACAGGCTCAGCATGAATGATTATATCAGATAAACCTGGGATCCTTCTCCTTAACTCGAATTCAATAGCGTCTAACAACCTATGAATATTCTCAAAGCTCTGCTCAGCTGCAACACCAATTACTGCATCACCGAATATTAGTGGCCCCGCTCTTCGAATACGAATTGATTTAACATTTTTTACCCCCCTGAAACTCATTATTATTTCTCGCATTTTAGCTATGATCTCAGGCTGATTCCATGCATCAAGAAGATTCAATATAGAATCCCTTATAGCGCTAACAGATATCCTTATGATTAATAAAGAAATTATAACTGCAACTATTTCTTCAAGCGGTAACAGAAGATATGGTGCTAGAATTACACTTACTCCAACTAAGATAGAAGAGACAGCATCATACTTCATTTCCTTAGCATTAAGCTGAAGAGACGTTATACCATACTTCATAGCTATTTTTTCCTGCCTATGCGCAATAAAGAAAGAGAAAACAGCGCAACAAAAAGCTGTTAAAGATGCTAAACTAACATTTGTTTGCAACAAATAACCATAAAGAATCCTATTTACAGCTTCTAGAGCAAGATTAATCGCTACCAAGAAAAATATTGCAGAGATTACTAGGGTTGCAAAATCTTCGAGTTTATAGTATCCATATGGAAACCTCTCACTAGGTTCTCTCGCTAACATACTCACAACAAACAACGCTATAGCTACTATTATTACGTCAGAAAAAGAATGGAAACCGTCAGCTAAAAGAGCAATACTACCACTAAATATACTAACAACAATTTTCGTTATCGTGATAATAATAAGAAAGAAAAGCGTGTATAATGCAGTTTGCTTAGCTTCAACAAATTTTTCTGCTATAGAACTCATAGAAAGCTCCACCGTCGCCCCTTCCTTCTCCGTCTCCCCGCTCTCAGAAATCTCCTGCGAGCCCAGGGTCTCCTACGATAACCCATCCCCATAGCTCCGCCTATGCCATATTGCTGTATTTGCGGAGGTGCGGAATAGTATTGCGGATTTACTGTTTGAGATGCGCTATAACCTTGGCTGGCTGGCATCTCTGTAGGAGTCAGGATTTGTAATTTACGTTTCCTTTTCATATAACGATAAATATACCAAATACCAACTCCACCTAATGCAAAAATGATTAAAATGTGTACATATCGCATTGCGAATGTACCCAATTGGGAAATCCAACTAACTAACACTACAATCACCCTTGCTAACTTTTTCTACCATCCCTCCTAACTAAGTACGCTAGTAGGGTCGCCGACCACCAAAACCACGGCCACGGCCACGTCCGCCGCCGAATGGTCCTCTACCACCTTTATCAATTCGGTGTATCATATATGCTGGGGCTCCACAATAGGGGCATTGCGCTGGCTTAGGGACACCATACGGAACCTCGATTATCTTCTTGCAGTTAAAGCATAGGAATCTTTTCATGGGAAATGCAGGTGGGGGTGAAGATGTTCCCTGCGGATTCGACATTTTTTATCACCATCTTAAAATTATACAATTTTTTTTCTAATATTACAAATATATTTGGAATTATATAAAAAGTTGATTGTTAATAAAGACGCCATGTAGCCGAGAAAATAGCTTACTAGAAAAGGAGACAATGCTTTTTTATTTGCATATCCGCGTGAAGAATGCTTCCAGTTTTTGAAGAATGATTGGATATTACAGTTTTCTAATAGTCGTTACTTGTAATCTTTAATTCTCTTTAGAAATATTTCCTTCGTAACCCCCATTATCCTGATTAGTTTGTCTCTGCTTGTTTCTCCCTTTATGATCTCTATGTTTCCCTTGGGGACTCCGAGTATTTTTGCTAGTAACTTTATTAATGCTTTATTTGCTTGCCCTTTTATGGGTGGTTCCTCGATTCTAACTACAAGATTATCCTCTAAAATTTCAAATCGTTCTGATTCCTTCTTTACCCGTGCATTAGGTATAACATGTATTCTCACAATTAATGCATCATTTTTCTCAGAAAGAAATTTCAACGCGTTCACCCTAATCTTTTCTCGTAACTCTTAAATAGCTTTCTATGTGTTAAATAATATGAATCTTTGTTTTTTAAGGTGAATGGAGTGGATTGCGAAAACTTTAGAAAAGATTGTTCCTGAATTAAGAATTTTTAAACGTCACCTCCTTCTTGATAACCCTGTTTATAGATGCGTCTTTCTGATTCAATCAACGATACTAAGAGCGGCTAGGGATTTCCTTTATAGAAAGGGTTTCATTGAACTAATTGCACCAGTTATTGCCCCTGTGACAGATCCAGGGATTCGCCTCGCTAACGTGTTTACAGTGGATTTCTATGAGGAAAAAGCTGTACTTGTTACGAGCGCAATTCTATACAAATTTGCTGGTTTGCTTGTTCACGATAAAATCTATTACATTGCTCATAACATCCGACTAGAACCCATTGATCCGCGGATATTCGATAGAACTTTGGCGGAATTTCGGCAGATAGATATAGAGGTCGCTCACGCAACAAGAGAAGATATAATGCGTTTATCAGAAGACTTACTAATTTACATTATTGAGAGAGTCAAAAAGGAAAACGATGAGGAGCTTGCTCTTTTGGAGCGGGAATTAAAAGTACCTAAGAAACCATTCAAGGTTCTATCTTTCGATGAAGCAGTAAGTATAGCAAAGGAAGGAGGCTACGGACTAGACCCCTCCGGCGAACTTTCTAGAGAAGCGGAAATTTACATCTCAAAACTTCACAAAGAACCGGTTTGGATAGTGGACTATCCTGCTAAAGTACGAGGATTCTACTACAGGAAGAAAGATGATGAACGCCTCCTCGATATGGACTTACTATATCCTCAGGGGTTTGGAGAAGCAGCGTCGGGTGGTGAAAGGGAGGTAGATCCATTAAAAGTGCGAGAACGTATGCTTGAAACAGGGGTCAATCCTGGAAAATATTTATGGCTCTTCGAACTTTTACATAAGGGCGTACCTCCTTGTGCTGGGATAGGTTTTGGTCTAGAGAGATTAACTAGATTTATCACTGGTATGAGCGATATAATAGATGTTGTTCCATTCCCTAAGACTCCGGGATATCTAGGGATCTAGAAATCTCTGGTAATTTTGCATTACTTCTTTTTCTTTTTTGCGAGGTAAACTTTTTCGGCGATGGCTTTTCTTCCATGGAACTCGGAGAATGTTATTATTTTTTTCTCTTTTCTCGCTAATTCGTATACTTCTTTTAATCTTACTCTAAAGCGTATGTCTCTGGTTAAATGATGGTCTAGGAAAATATATTTAGCTTTAACATTCCTGATAATTCTTTTAAGGTTCTCAACTGATCTCCTAAAGTTGATCATGTTTAAAGTGTAGGGAATCATATAAGTGGCAGGCCCATCTATGAACAGCACGTCTGGATTTTCCCTGATTATCCATTCTGCATAATCCTCGATTATTGGTCCATTCAGATCAGAAGTATAAAGGATTTTCACGCTTCCTTTCTCGATTACTATTGGGATTACCCATCCAACACGCGAGAATTCTATTCCATGAAACATTGGCTTCATGAACCTTATTTTCGTGGTCCCAAATTTGAACGTTTTTCCGTCAGCGAAGATCCATTTTACTCTATCTGTTTCGATTTCTGGTATCTCTGGCCACCTATTCCATTTTTCTACAAGATTATTGTACCATTTCATTCCCTTGTTCAATAATTCTCGTTTTCTCTCTGTGTAGTCACCGTAGTTAATACTCATTGCTCGCGGAAGCTCTTGGAGCGGGTTCTCTCCAATGATCTTGTTTTTTCGTTCAGAAAACTCCAATTTCTTCCCTAGGAAACGATCGCTAAGTAAGGTATAGAAATCAACTGCTCGCTCTCTTTGGGACTCATTTATGAATTGGTTAGGATCTTTTGCTAAAACAATTTTACCTGCATATAGCTCTGGGAAAGTTGGACGGAAATGGTCATAGTGATAGTGTGTAATTGTAACTATGTTCGCTTGCCTAGCATACTTAGTGATCTGTGACAATGCTTTTTCTGCGTACTCATATTTCTTAGAATCGCTGATAGGGAACGAGGGTTGCATTGCCGATACTCCCGGATCTATTAGAATCCTGGCATCTCCCGTATCTATGAACAGAGAGAAGGATTTTGCACCCATAGAATCCGACCAGATCGGTTTTATCATGATGTCAGAAATTACTAGCTCCCCTCTTTTTCTTTTATTCACGAGACGCACCGTATCAATTCTCATTCACTACATTTTTTAATTAGCATGCAATGCAATATAATAGTTAGATATCAGTTCTCAATTTCGGAGTCTTCTCTTCTACTATATAGGGTAGCTTGCGCCTAAATATTACGAGTTGATCTTTGAAGCTTGTTAAGTATGTAAAGACAGCTTCTTTTCCTTTCCTCGTTAACACAAATACAGGGATTCCAACACCAAGTTGGATTACTGCTTTTTTACCAATTTTCTCACGTATAATTTTCGATGCACTAGCCCAAACGAGATCTGCCTGCTCTAGATATTCGATATCGCTTTCTGTGACACATGTATTGCATACAGAGAAAATTGCTACTTCTACCTCATACTCCCTTTCAAGATCCCGGATCTGAGGTATCTGTGATGCGTTGAATCCAGCGACTGTAACGGCTATCTTTCGATACCCTAGCTCTATTGCTTTTAACACGCCACTAACCTGATCTATCTTAGCACTCTTCTCATCCAACAGAACTCCTCCATTTTGAGATATATAGTTAATTATTTCCCTTATAGGACTTGTTTTAACAATACCAGTAAGCCTAGCGCCTATTGCTTGAACAAGATCCGCGTTTGAAACTATAACTGTTCCCGCTCCATCACAAACAATTACGCTAGCATCAAATAAACCTTGTTTCATACATATTTTTATCATTTCTGAAGCTCCATATGGTACCCATAACTCTGCGTCAAAAACCCTATTTGCTGTACAGATCCCAAATTTATCAATTTTTAACCTAACTAACTTTTCGACTATCTTCCTATCTATTTTCTCTATGGCGTACAGTTTACGCATTAGGGGACAGCAACCAACCCTCGGTTCATCGAGCACCTCGATGTTATCGTCCACAATTCTTACTCTTGCACCACAACACATAATTATATGCTCGCCCATGATAATTACTCCCCGCCCAAACGTGCATAGAAATTATATAACAGGATTACACTTTTTGATACAAAATAATTTTGGTTGATGATAAATGACAGATATACGGAAAATTTCCGATAAAATATACTGGTTAGAAGGAACAGGATACTGCTCCAACACGTTCCTCATTTTCGAAGATAAGAAATTCCTAATAATTGATCCAGGCCTACCTCAGAACTATGAGCGAGTAATAAATGTCTTATCACGATACAACGCTTTGAATAAGGATGGTACAATTATTCTAACTCACATGCATTTTGACCACATTGGTGCCACCAGAAGATTAGTAGAAAAGCTACATCTCAAAGTCGCAATTCACGAGAATGAGAAGAACTACGTTGAGACAGGTGATGTGTACAATACGGTTGCTCTTTTGTTCGGTGTTGATAAGCTAGAACCAATTCATGTGGATAAGGCCTTAAGGAATCATGACAAAATTGTTTTAGACGGCACAGAATTAGAGATTATACACACTCCAGGACATACCACGGGAAGCATCTGTATTTTTGATACTGAACAGGGAATATTATTCAGCGGCGATACACTTTTCGCTGGTGGCTCATTTGGACGCACAGATTTGCCAACAGGAAATGCTGTTGAATTATTGAATAGCTTAGAATTGCTTGAGAGCTTAGATATAAAGATTCTCTGTCCGGGGCACGGAGAAATAGTGTTAGAAAATGTTAAACAAAATATTAGGTTAGCGAAACGGTATTTGCAAGAAATTATCTGAGAGGCATCAGCAATAATTGTTATTTTAGTCATCATAAACATTTTTCCCACTAGCTGGCTCTATGTGAATAGTGATGCCATGAAATTTTTTATCACGATAATACTCCCTAATAAAGTCTTCTACTTCATGGGCTAATTCATGGGCCTCTTCCACGGTCATTCCGGGTTTAACAACAATATGACAATCTAAGTACACACCGAAACCGTCTGTTCGGGATCTAATAGCGTGGCAGTCTATAACGTTAGGCCGGAACTTCTCAATTACGATTCTTCTTAGCTCTGTAGGATGTATTATTGCTCTATCTAGTAAGACTTCGGAAGCTTCTCTGAATATCTTGTAAGCTCCGTAACCAATCATGGCGCAGATGATTAGAGAGCCTATTATATCTAGATACCAAAGCCCTATCGACACCATGTATAATGCAATTAGTACGATTATGGTTGTCATGGGATCTGTTATATAATGCCATGCTGATGCCTCTAAAACACTCACTCCAGTTCTTTTAGCGTAATATAACTCTATCAAGGAGATTAACACATAAGCACATAGCAGTACTATTAATACGTTTAGAACTATCTGAGAAATCCTGATTTCATATGCACCGATTAGGAATCTATCTATGCTCTCTAGCACTATTCCAACTATAGTGATTCCTAGCATAAGACTTATCGTTACTCTTGCCAGAGCTTCATATTTACCATGGCCGTACGGATGATCCAAATCTGGTGGTGTTGCTGCCCTTTTTACAGCAAATACAGCGATAGCGTCGTTTAGAATATCTAGTGTCGAATCCATTATATATGCAAAAATTACTAGGGAACCCGTGACTATGAAGAGGGAGATTTTAGTTAATAGTATTATTACGTTCACGGATAAAACACAGAACAAGATCTTTTTCGCTGTTAGCAAATCTTGTAAAGTTTTAGATAGGTTCATTTCCCCCATTAACAATCCTCTTTTTAATACATGATAAATCTCAGAAATACTAACCACAAGGATCAGTTTAAATAAAATTTAAGTCTAAAGTAGTTTTAAGGAGACATGAATCATGATGAACGGTGGTCGGACTGACACACATGACGACGCAATTCCCCTCTGAATTTTACTTTCCTTCTCGTTGCACGTAATACTTTACTGTAAGATTGATTGAAAGAACGATTATTATTAGGACTAGTGCTGCACCCCATGCTTTAAGATGCCAATCCGGGTATGGTGATAAGGCATAATTGAATATTAGAAGTGGTAATGCATCCGTTGGTTCAAATATCGAGTATGTATAGAACGGGTTTCCGAACGCCGTGAAAAGTAGTGGCGCGGCTTCACCTATTATTCTTGCCACTGCTAGCAGTGTTCCAGCGAGGATTCTGGGTTTCGCAGCTCCAACAACTAGGTAAAGGGTTACTTTCCATCTCGGTAAACCTAGAGCTAATCCAGCTTCTCTTATGTCGTTAGGAACAGCTTTTAAAGCTTCTTCTGTTGTCCTTACAATATAGGGGATTGCTAGCAAACTGAGTGCTATTGCTCCTGCTAATGCTGAGAAACCAAAGTATATAACGATTAGTGTATAGCTAAATATCCCAGCTACAATTGATGGTATCCCCGAAAGTGAATTAGTTAAGTTTCTTACAGTTTCTGCTAATGGTCCCTTACCATATTCTGCTAGGTAAATTCCTCCAAAGAAGCCGATTGGGAAGCTTATTAGCATAGTTAGACATACCAATATGATTGATCCCTCTATGGCGTTTACGATTCCTCCTCCAGGAACCCCTGGTGGATTGGGCAGAGCAATGAAAAATTCGAGATTTATCGCCCCTATACCGTTTACTATAATCGTCAAAATGATGTGAAACAATGGTAAGCTGACTATGATGAAGGATGCTATGGCGAATAGCGTAAATAACTTATCCTTAATTTTTCTGATGATCATCTAGATAACCTCCTTAATATTAATGTCCCGATTAGGTTGACAACGAATGATATTATGAACAGAATCAATCCGAGACCAATTAGCGAGGAGATGTATAACCTATCTGTCGCCTCCAGGAATTCATTAGCTATCACTGCAGCTAGAGTGTATCCTGGACTCAAGAGAGATAAAGTTATCGCTGGCATATTTCCAATAACCATCGTCACAGCTAATGTTTCTCCTAGCGCTCTCCCATAGGCAAGTATTATTCCCGCAGCTAATGCTGTTCTAGTATATGGTATTGAAACATGTCTAATAACTTCATATCTGGTGGCTCCTAGTGCATATAATGCCTCTTTTAGATCTGCTGGGACATTTCTAAATGCTTCTCTAAAAATTGATGTCATGATCGGTGTAATCATGAAAATTAGAACCAGAATCGCTGTTAGATAACATAAACCGAACGTTCTCCCAGTGAAAAATGGTATGAATGAAAAGTATGCAAGAAAAGGCTGAAGATAATCCCTAACGAAGGGCGCTAATACAAAAATCCCCCATAACCCTATTACTACACTTGGGATTGCTGCTATAAGCTCAACAATCGTTGTAAGGAACTCCCTAAGCACACGAGGAGCAATCTCTGTTAAGAATATCGCAATTCCTATGCTAAGAGGAAACGCTATAAGAAGTGCTATCGTGGCTGTTAGAAGAGTCCCATATATGAACGGTAAGGCACCAAAAATCCCTTTCACTGGGCTCCAAACTTTACCCAAAAAGAAATTTATTCCAAATGCCCTGAGGGCTGTTAATGAATTAATGAATAACTGGTAAAAAATGATGATAACTAAGACAATGATAAAAACGCCAAAGATTAAGGTAATTAATTTAAATAGTTTATCGAAAGAGAACCGCATTCCATCAGCACCCTAAACGGATATATTATCCTAAAATTTTTGTAGAGATAAATAAATTCGATAAGAGTTCTATAGTGAAATATATATATTACGAGATCTATATTACAAATTCAAGTCTTTGACTAAAAAGAAAACATGTGATCACGTCATTATACCATTTAATTGATCCATTAAGCGATGATATCTCCCCTAAATACCTGATGTGTTCTATTGCTAAAAGATCTAATTGGATAATCTCTTGAGGAAGAGGCACATAATGCAATTCTTCGGCGAATTTTTGTCCCTCAGTAACGATCCATGAAAGCCACTTTTTGAGCGCTAAACACTTGCGATAATCTCTTTGCTCTGCATAAACTAAGATATATGATAAACTAGACAGAGGATACGCTAATTTTCCAGGAGCGTAGACTATAGATACATTTTCCCACGAATCCCATGGTTTAGGTAATTGCTGTACAATACCTGCCGCGGCGGCTTGAATCGTTGTTATGTTCGGTTCTACGAAGTAACCATCCTTGTTTCGAATTAAGGCCACGGGGAAATTATTTTGGATCGCGTATGCTAGCTCGATGTATCCTATTGTATATGGGTTTTGCTGAATTACCCCTGAAACTCCTTGATTCCCCTTCGCTGCTATCCCTCTATCACCAATATTATCTGGGAAATCAAATATTTTCGTTGGTCCTATCAATGTTTTCCATTCTTCGCTTACTGCTGATAGAAAATCTGTGAAAATATATGTTGTTCCGCTTCCATCCGAGCGTTTTACTACTATGATATCTTGGTCGGGGAGATTTAAGCCTGGATTTAACGACGCTATTCGAGGATCATTCCACTTCGCTATCTTCCCTAGATATATGTCTGCTAATACTTCACCAGATAACTTAAGTCGCCCATTTAATTCTGGGATATTATATACTATTGCAATGGCCCCTATTGTTTCGGGAATATGTAGAATAGTACCTTTCTTCCTAGCCTCCTCGAACTCTTTGTTATTCAAGGGTACATCACTAGCACCAAAATCCACTGTTTGCTCAATTATCGCTCTAATCCCGCCTCCACTCCCAATTGCTTGGTAATTTACGGTGATATTAGGGTATATTTTACGAAATTCTTGAGTCCATTTGAAAATTAGCGGATAGGGAAATGTGGCTCCCGCCCCCAAGAGTTGCACGATGTTATATTTGGGAATAAGGAAGTAGTAACCCACGAGAGATATTATAATGATTACAGAGATCAGTTTTATGTTTCTTCTAATCTCCAAAATCGAGCACCCAAACTTGCTATTTAATGAAGACCCACCGACCTCTCTCAATGTAAATTATCCTTGATCCGGTCTTTGCAACGATGTCTCCTATTCTCTCAAGATGTCGAATTATGTAGAGCAATTTGACAGCATCTTCCACATTTTCTCTACTCTTTTTTAGATACTCAATTAAATAGTTTTTAGATGCTTCGAATAGACGGTCAATATCATCATCCAGTTCCATGAGCTTTTTATCAATATCGACGATTTTTCCGGTTCTTAGCCCCTCCTCATTGATATCAATCATGTGCGTTATTCTCTTAATCATCCACATAATATTATCTCTCACAATGGATAGTTCATTATCAATTTTTGCGGGATGTAATTCACTTACTTCAAGCGATAAATCATTTATTCTTTCAAAAAATGATGATATCTCCATTATTGCTATAACGAATCTGGCATCCTTCGCAACTGGTTGTTGTCTAACTAGGACTGTCATGCATTCCTCCTGGATATCAAGGTTAACTATATCACTTTTCTTTTCCAAATCTTTGATTCTCTCTAAAGCTGAGCGTTCCTCTTCTTCTAGAAGATACCTTATGGATAAACATATGCTTTGCTTCGTTATGTCAAAGAGCTTGAAAACTTTCTCCTTTATGCTCTGGAGAGCTTTCTCGAGCCCAATCCTCATGGCCATTCTATCCGAACCTCCCCTCTAGGTATTGTTCTGTTATTCTATGTTTTGGAGTCTTAAAAAGTATATCTGTTCTTTCATATTCGATTAGTTCGCCGTAGTAAAGGAATGCTGTATAATCACTGATTCTAGCCGCTTGCTGGATATTATGGGTAACTAGAACAATAGTATACTCTTTCTTCAATTCAAGTAACAAGTCCTCGATCTTTAATGCTGAAATTGGATCTAAAGCGGATGTTGGTTCATCTAGTAGAATTACTTCAGGATTAACGGCTAATGCTCTAGCAATACATAATCTCTGCTGTTGCCCCCCCGATAATTTAATCCCCTTTTCGAATAGCTTGTCTTTAACGTCATCCCATAAACCTACCTTCTTTAGAGTTGTCTCTACGATTTCGTCGAGATACCTCTTGTCTCGGATACCTCTTAACTTGAGACCTATTACGATGTTATCATAGATGCTTAAGTGCGGAAATGGATTAGGTTTCTGAAACACCATTCCTATTTTAGAACGTATATCCACGGGATCTACATCGGGGTCATAAATATTCTTACCATCTAGGTAAACTCTGCCTTCTACTCGAGCTCCCTCTATTATTTCAATCATGCGGTTAAGTGCTCTTAGAAACGTACTTTTTCCGCATCCACTAGGACCTATTATTGCTGTGATCGTTTTTTCATAAACCTCCATGGTGATATCTTTTATTGCTTGAAAAGAACCGTACCAAACCGATAATTTTTCTGTTCTTATTTTTGTTCTCAAATGAATCCCTCTCAGAAGAATCATAGTTTTCCTGATTAACAAGATACTCTTCAGATTCATCTAAAAATTATCCAAAAAATATGAAGTTTAATAAT
>Ga0164310_10001131_pt1 | contig 14807 bp, 13 predicted proteins | sample GuaBasSedimGuay1_FD_121795 | JGI IMG/M metagenome (GOLD analysis project Ga0164310, IMG submission 121795) | Subseafloor sediment microbial communities from Guaymas Basin, Gulf of California, Mexico - Guay1, Core 4569-9, 0-3 cm | ecosystem: Environmental > Aquatic > Marine > Hydrothermal vents... | reverse complement strand
GGACAACCTATATAAACCATGTCCGGAGGCTCATTAGTCGTTGATAGAGACTCAAAGGCATTTTTCAAATCGTTCGCGTCAACGCTTATGACCTCGATCTCTTCGGAGACTCTTGGGCATGAAGCCTCCGGATAGAATAGGGATGTCATGCCCGTAGAGGCCATAGCTGATCCTAGATGTTTCAGCTCGGTCTCTCCGGCACATGTCAGCCCGCTGAAGCATGGTATCTCATCCTTCAGCAGTCTTCCTATATGCGCTCCGAGTGCTCCATGATCCGCCGCGCTTCTTAGGCATGACTCAACTTTTATCAGTACGTTTGCGAGGCGATTCTCAGGTTTGTGAACGCCGTAGTTCGGGGTTTTACCGATCAACGCAGCCGCTAAGGCGCTCGGCCCACCTTCTCTATTCGTCCATGAATGTAGAACCGAGTTTGCATAGATCACAGTTGAGGATTCGGCCCATGCTAGATGCGCATCTTCCTTAGGCCTGTTAATATAGTAGGGTGTACATGTTAGGATCATGGCGATCCCTATGCTTCGATATATCTCAATTATTCTGTTCTGCTTCTCCTTAACTTCGGCGACTCCTATCATCTCTTCTGGATGACTATAGTCTATCCCCGCAGGGTTCGCCGTTGATTTAACCATCACCTTCACTCCAGACCTGTCTAGGGCTTCAAGAAAGTCGATAGACGCGTCTCCAATAGTCTTGTAGGAGACGCCGGAGATATGAGCTGATTCTATTGGTATCAGTCTATCCGCTTCGAAGAGGTCGCCAAGCTTCACGAGGATCCTCATGGCTACTTGATATGCCCAGCCCTTCTCACCGTCGAGTATTCTCTCCTCTTCCCTGCTTAGATACATGAGCCATCCCTCTCAAGTATTACAACTACACCTTCGTCGCCGTTAACCTCGACGAGGTCGCCCGTTCTTATCTGGGAGATATCGATTCCATCAACCATTGGGATCTCGGCGATTACCGCTCCGACCACAACGACGGGGTCTGCCTTCTCATTCACTATCGCCTTTGGACCTACGCCTCTCCTTACAAGCGAGTAGAGAACATAGCTTCCAACGGTTGATCCATGTCCGTGAGGGAAGCATAGAACGGTGCCTCCAACCTTCTCTCCATTAAGATCGTGGTTCTTCTCAATTATCACTCCGGTTTCTGGATCGACCCCGCCTAGGAAGCTCAATGGATTCTTGGACACGAGGGCCTTTCCTCGGGTTCTCCCTCCCATTATAGGTCTTCCCTTCAGAATTATAGACAACGCGTTTCCTCCCAGATCAAAGAAGAAAATATCCGATGTGGGATAAGAAGATTCTCCCTTGTAAAGCGGAGTTATAGATGAATTGATGTACGATTGCCGCTTCACTTAGACGACTTGAACGAGCTAATCTAGCATCTGACTGAAAAGGGTCTTCTTTCACATAAAGGATGACTACATAAATACATGGGATTCTCATCACCAAGGCTATTCAATAATTGTATTTAAGGAATAAGAAAGGTAGCATGAGTGGAACATTGTATTCCTCTCATTTTATCTCGCATAATAAAGAATGAAGCCATATAGAAAGATGCGGCGGGATTAAGACGAAGAATAGCTAATGGATGATTCATGAAAAATAATTATTGATTAGAAGGATGACTCTTCCTTCTTCTCCTAGCCGCTATTTCAAGCAGGGCCCTATAATATTCTCCAGTCTCGATCTTTTCACAGATTTCTACGAGAGCCTCATGAACACTTTTGAAGTATACTTTATCCTCCTCCTTTAGCTTTCCTCTCTGAATCTCTGCGACTCGAAACTTTATCCCTAAACCAGCCTCTCTGAGAGACTGAAAGAGTATTCTATGCTCAACCTCGACGAGTTGTGGATACGTGTCACGTGCAAGTCTGATGAGCTCTTCGCCTGTACCATCGATCTTCACTAGGTCCCAAGATGACATATAATCCTCATTCCTAGATAGAATCTCTCTCAGCCGCTTCTGGATTATCGATAATACTGGGAGAAACCTTTCCAACGGTGTTCATCCTATTCTCTCTTTAATTGCCTAATTAAAGATTGCCCTCAGCTTATATTCGGAGCCTAGCATCAAAGAATGGAAGCCTCTTTCTTCTTAAGGACTTCATCATCTTCCTAACTCTGTTATACTGCTGGATCAGCATCTTAACGTCTTTCTCTGAGGTTCCTGATCCTCTAGCGATTCGTCTTATCCTAGAAGACTTTACTATTCTCGGGTTCTCTCTCTCCTCAGGCGTCATCGACTGGATTATGGCCTTCCACTTCTTCATCTGCTCCTCAGCCATATCCATCATCTCATCTGGAATATCGTATCCGATTCCTGGAAGCATCCTCAAAATTTTACTGATCGGCCCCATGCTTCGCATAGCTTCAAACTGCTCATACATGTCTGCAAGGGTAAATTTGCCGCTGAGGAAGGCCTTAGCCTTCTTCTCAGGTATTTTAACCTCGGCTTCACGTACCTTCTGAATTAAACCTTGAAGATCGCCCATGCCTAAAAGTCTGCCTGCAAATCTAGGCGGATCGAAAGGTTCTAGGTCATCAATCTTTTCTCCCACTCCTATGAACTTGATAGGCGCCCCGGTGGCAGCTACGGCTGAGAGGGCGCCGCCGCCTCTAGCTGAGCCGTCGAGCTTCGCAACTATTATTAAGCCTATCGGGGTTGCCTTGTGGAAAGCCTCGGCTTGAACGGCTGCTTGTTGACCTATCGTTCCATCCACGACAAGTATTATCTCGTCTGGACGTATCGCCTTCTCCAGACGCTTCATCTCCTCTATGAGGCTTTTTTCATCTTTATGTCTGCCTGCCGTGTCTATTAGGATCGCATCGTAATCGCCGAATCTCTTAAGCCCTTCCAGAGCAATCTTCACAGCGTCCTTCTTATTCTCGTCGCCATATACTGGGACATTTATCTGGCTTGCTAACTGTTTAAGCTGCGCGTATGCTCCGGGACGATACGTATCCGCGCAGATCAATGCTGTTCTATATCCCCGCTTCTGAAGGTAGCGGGCGAGCTTCGCCGCCGTTGTGGTTTTCCCTGATCCTTGAATCCCAACAAGCATGAAGATATTTCTCTTTCTCGGATCCACTTTTAGGGGGACGGGTTTCTCTCCGAGGAAACGCGTCAGCTCCTCATAGACAACTTTGACGATGTGTTCTCTTCTCGAGACGCCTAGCGGAATCTTCTCCTTTAGGGCTCTCTCCTCTACGCGTTTCGAAAGATCAAGAACAAGCTTGACGTTAACATCTGCCATCAGCAGAGCGCGCTGGATATCTCTAACAAGCTCCTTCACAGCCGCTTCATCGACGGCTGAGACTCTGAGAATCTTCTTCAGAGAATTATATAGGGAAGAGCCGAGTTTTTCTATGGCCAATTCAGTCTCTCCAGAGGAATCATCTTTCGAAGGATATCACTTTCTAATCTAACATGACCGCCTTTAAATCTATCCTTTTGAGGAAACATTCGATACTTTAGCAAAGAAATAAAAATCTCGAATGTTTCATAAAGATCGATCCATAAGGGTGCTGATTATGAAGGGAAACGATGACAAATATATCATTGATCTGAGAAGCGACACCGTTACTTTGCCTACTGAGGAGATGCTTGAGGCTATAAAAAACGCGAAGCTAGGAGATGATGGTTATAGGGAAGATCCTACCGTGAACCGTCTTGAGGAAATGGCCGCTAAAAAGATGGGGAAGGAAGCAGCTCTACTTGTGCCAAGCGGGACAATGGCGAATCTCGTCTCAGTTATGACAAATACGAAACGCGGAGATAGCGTAATCCTTGAGGCTGAATCGCATATTTACTGGCATGAATTGGGAAGCATATCGGCTATTGCCGGCGTTCTCCCAATACCTGTCAGGGGTGAAATGGGTGTTATGAAGCCTGAAGATGTTGAGGCGGCTATACGGCCTCCACGCCTCCACCAAGCTGAGACAACCCTCATATGCGTAGAGAACACGCATAACAGGGCTGGCGGAACGATCGTGAAGCCATCTCAAATAGAGGCCATAAGCAAGGTGGCTAGGGAGCATGGCTTGAGGCTCTATATGGATGGGGCTAGAATATTTAATGCCGCCGTCGCTTTGAAGGTTGATGTTAGGGAGTTCACGCGGCACGTCGACAACCTCATGTTCTGCCTATCAAAGGGACTGAGCTGTCCCGTCGGATCGGTTGTCGTTGGAAGTGAAGAGTTCATCGAGAAAGCTAGGAGAAATCGGAAGATTTTAGGAGGAGGAATGCGCCAAGCTGGGATAATAGCGGCTGCTGGAATAGTAGCGCTGGAGAAGATGATAGATCGGCTTGAGGAAGACCATAGAAACGCCCGCTTACTAGCTAAGGGTCTAGTACAGATAGACGGACTGCATGTTGACTTGAGAAGAGTGCAGACAAACATGGTTCTGTGCGACGTTAACGGTCTCGGAATCTCGGCTGATGAATTCGTTAAGGAGCTGAAGAAGAATGGGATACTTGTAAACAGCATAAGTGAGAGCAGGGTTAGGTTTGTAACTCATCGAGGCATAGAAAGTGAGGATATAGAAAGAGCATTATCGATAATCGAGAATGTTGCAAGAAGAGTCAGTGCTGAAAATAAGGGGTGAAGGAGACACTTCTCCGAGATTACTTCACCCTCATGATCTTTGTGCGCCCTAAGATTCGCCAGTACTCTACTTCAACACCTTCTGAAAGTTTAGATCTGATCGACTCATCATCCGGCATTGGAGATTCAAAGATCTCATATGTCTCCAAGTCCATTATCTGAACAGTGTTAGGAAGAATCGATATTACCTGGCCTGTTCTCTTATCGATTATTGGAACCTCAACTTTCGCATCGACGGGTTTAACGAAGCTCCTTTTAACGCCATCAAAGATTCCAATCGTGACTACGCGGGCCTTTGCCGCACCATGCTTTCCAGGCTTTGACTTTGTTAGGTCGACTATGCGGCATGGCTCATTATCTACAATTACGTAGCCGCCTGTCTTAAGACTTCCAACATCGACTGGTTTACTCACAGAAACCATCCTCCAAGTTTATTATACTTTATTTGCTAGTCCTTTTATATTTTTTAATGTTCGTTGGCGGAGAATTAAATCTAATAGAGATATAAACGACAAGCTACACGTATATTTTATGGAATGTCCTTATTAAGTAGTCTTTAACATTCCTTGGCGTGTGAGAAATTGTCTAGGAAGGTGGGCATATCCGCCCGTACTGACCGTGAAGACGCCGTATCCGTCGCCGCCGAGATAGCTAGATGCTTCGAGGATGAAGGATTCGATGTACTGATCGAGCCTAAGCTAGCGGATCTTATGAATAAGCGTAAAAATGCGGTTCCACTCGAGAAAATGAAGGCAGATCTCATAGTTACGATTGGCGGGGATGGAACTATTCTGAGAACTTGTCTCAGAATCCCGAAGCCTGAGCCGCCGATACTCGCTGTTGATATGGGAGTTCGGGGCTTCCTCACCGAGATAAACCCCGAAAGAGCCGTTGAGGCAGTAAAGAGATATCTTAAGGGGGATTATTTCATCGAGCACTGCGGCAAGATAGCCTCCTTCATCGGGAATAAAAGACTTCCGGATGCCTTGAACGAAGTCTTCATAACCTCGCGGCACTTGGCGAAGCTCCTGTACGTTAGGGTGATAAAGGACGGAGAGATCGTTATGAACTGTAGAGCTGATGGAATAATTGTGGCGTCGCAGGCAGGCTCAACCGGGTATGCCTTCTCAGCTGGGGGGCCGATCATCGATCCGGGCCTTGACGCCTTCGTCTTGACGCCAGTCTGCCCGATCATGTTCATACGCTCCATGGTTTTTCCTTCATCATCCGAGGTGACAATTGAGCTGCTCAGACCCAAGTCGGCAGCGGTAGTTATAGATGGCGATTATAGATGCGAGATTAATGAGGAGAATCCATACATAAAGATTAGGAAGTCTGAATATGAATCCTCCTTCATAAGGTTTGAGGGTAGCTTCTATAATCGCCTGAAGGCGAGGCTTCTCTTTTCTAGGGAGGAAATATAGATGGATGGGAAGAAGGCTATAATAGTCGACACCACGGCGTTCATAGCTGGCTTCAATGTTTACAGCGTTCACAGCGAGGTTTACTCGGTTCCCGAGATTGAGAAGGAACTGACCGAAGGCTCCATCTCGAAGCTTAGACTTAAGATGGCCATCGAGGACGGAAGATTAAAGCTTCGCGAACCAAGCGCTCAAGCACTTAGCAAGGCTAGGGAGACCGCGCTTGAGATGGGAGACTTCCTCTACCTTTCCGAGGTTGATATGAAGATAATCGCTTTAGCTGTGCAGCTGAAGAATGAAGGATATATGCCGGAGATAATTACTGACGACTACGCTATTCAAAACATCGCTAGGAGACTCAACGTGAAGTATGCATCGGTCATAACCTATGGAATAAAGCATCAGCTCAGATGGGTTCTATACTGCCCTGCATGCCATAGAAAGTATCCTCCTGACTACAAGTCTGAGATTTGTGAGAACTGCGGAACGAAGCTGAAACGAAAGCCGATAAAAGAGGGACCCCATTAAGAGCATCTTCTGAAAGAAGTAGGGTGGGAAGCCCAAGCTGCCGGGGAGATGAGAAGGGGGGTCTTGGAGCAGGTTGGGCTTCCCAAGAAGATACTTTAGGAGAAGAAGACCGCTATAAGTTTTTCGATACGTTTAACAAATTCATCTTCCTATCTTATGAGGTAGATTTAGGATGTACGATTTAAATGAAGATTTTACGTAGCGATGTTAAGCACGGCGTTGTCACGGTAATGCCGGAGGTTCTAGATGATTTCTGGGTACTATACAACATAATTGAGAAAGGAGATAAAGTTTACGCCAGAACAAGTCGTGAAATCAGGAGGAGCGAGAGATACGATCGGCCTGAGAAAGGCAGAAGAGTCTTCGTGACGCTGGGCATAACAGTTGAGAATGTCACATGGGATAACAGCATGAATCGTTTAAGGATTCACGGAATAATCTGTGATGCTCCGGAGGAAGTTGGAGCAGGATCACATCACACAATCAATGTATCTCTGAACAGACCGTTGAAGATCGTAAAAGAGAGATGGATGAAGCATCACTTAGACCAGCTGAGGCGTGCAGCTGAGCAGAGAATGCCATCCGTGATCGTAATTACCATAGATGATGAAGGCTACTGCATAGGAATTCTCAGAGGCTTCAGAGTTGAGATAAGAGCTGAGGAGCACATCACGCTTCCCGGAAAAAATAGATCTAATGATAGAAGACGAGTCCTTCAGGAACTCTTTAAGTCAGCAACTAAGGCTGTGGAGGAAATATGGTCTAAGAGAGAAATGCCCATAGTAATTTTGGGACTCGGATACGTAAAGGATTACTTCATGGAGTATTTGGAGAAGAAGCCGGAACTTAAGAGGAGAGTTATAGATGTGAAGAGCGTTAACAGCACGGGGAGAGCTGGGATATACGAGGCTCTACGATCAGGCATCCTAGGTAAGGCTTTAAAGCACATGCGCATGATGAGGGAAACAGATTCTGTTGAGGAGTTGCTTAGACGCTTAGGTAAAGATAGGAAAGATGTAGCCTACGGCGTGGAAGACGTTCGGAAGGCCTGCATGTTTGGAGCTGTTGAGAAGATCCTGCTAACAGATTCATGTCTACGCGGAGCATCCAACGAGGAGAGAAGATCCTTAGAGGATCTGATGAGGAAAGTTGAGGAGAAAGGCGGCGAGGTTATAATAGTAAGCGCAGAGCATGAAGCCGGAGCCAAGCTGAACTCTCTTGGAGGAGTAGCCGCCCTGCTGCGTTTTCCAGTTGAGTAGCCTCACGTGAGCTCTCTTATCTTCTCGAGAATCTTTCTCTCAGCAAATGACAGCAGGTTATTTAGGGAATCCTCGTCTCTAGCCTCAACTGTCAGTCGAATGAGCGGTTGGGTATTCGAAGCTCTTATGAGAAACCAGCCGTCATCCTCGATTACCTTAACTCCATCGATTGTTACGATTCTATAGCCAGATCTTTTGAACTCCCTCGTTAGCTCCTCGACAACTCTAAACTTGACATCATCTGGGCAATCATATTTTTTTCCAGGTATCCTCGGATACATCGGCGTGGAGTCAACTATCTCTGAGAGCTTCTCACCTCTTTTAGAGAGAACCTCAGCGATTTTTAAACTTGCATATAGAGCGTCATCGAATCCGTAGAGATCCTTGAAGTAGAAGTGTCCACTGGTCTCTCCTCCGAAGACCGCATTTTCTCTAAGCATCTTATCTATTACGTGTGGATGTCCAGTGCGGCTTACTACTGGTTTTCCGCCGTAGGCTCTAATAGCCTCTTCAATCAGCATCGAGCAGCTTACTTCATAAACGATGGTTGCTCCCCTGTTCTTTTTGAGGTACTCCTCAGCTAATATCATGATTATAAGTGTTTCAGGTACAACTCGTCCCTTATCATCAACAAAGACGGCTCGATCTCCATCTCCGTCGAAGCCGACTCCGAAGTCCGCCTTCTTCTCGACCACAAGCTTCTTAAGTTCTGTCAGAGTCTCTTCTGAAGGCTCAGGTGGATGTGCTGGAAAGGAACCGTCTGGCTCCGCGTTTATTGCGATTACGTTCATTCCAGCCTTCTCAAAGATGTCAGGTGTAAAGATCGAGCATGAACCATTACCGGGATCAACAACTATTGAGAATCTTCTTTCAATGTTAACTTTATCCAGGATGAATCTTTCGTAATCCTTGATTGCATCTGGATTTTTTCTGAGCTCTCCGCGGGGTGCAGGCTTGAATACTCCTTGAAGAGCTATATCTCTTATCTTTTCCAATCCCGTGCCCATGCCCAAGAAACGCGTCCTTAGCCATATCTTGAATCCGTTCCATTCAGGAGGGTTATGTGAAGCCGTGACCATGACCCCTCCTGTTTTGCCATAGTAGAAGGAGGCAAAGTAAATCAAAGGCGTTGTAACTAGACCTATATCTTCAACATTCAGGCCTCCGGAGAGCATTCCCTCGATTAGGGCTCGAGATAAGGACTCGCTGCCGCGGCGAACATCTCTTCCCACAATCATGTTTTCTCCTTCACCGTTTAGGTAAGCCGCTATGGCTCTTCCTATCCTTTCAGCGACCTCCTCGGTTAGGTTTCTTCCGTAAATTCCGCGTATGTCATATGCCCGAAATATTTCCTTAGATATCAAAATGCTCCTCTCCTAAGTTATCGAGAGACCTTAGACAATTAAGCCTAGGCGCATAAACTTCCAAGTGAATCATGAAAACTCATACATTCCCTCTTTCTTATATAATTGTCGAGCTAGACTATATGGAGAATTGGGAGAATGGGAATCTCCGCCCTCAACAAAGTCACCGAGGTGATAATCGCCCATGGACATAAGAATATACGAGCCGCCCACAGAACGACTTTTGAGATTACAAGGGAGGAAAAGCTGACTGCGAGAGGAGACTGCATAATAGCGGTAAAGGCAGATAAGTCCGTTGCTGATCTAAGCCGAGAATTTAAAGAGCTGGCTAGAAAACGCGAAGCTGAAATAACTATAACGATTGAAGCGGGAGGAGAAAGAGAAGAAGTTAAGGCCAGAGGCGATCCGAGATTGACATTTACGCATCCAGAGGATATAGTCGTTAGAAGAAGTAGCTATGTTTGCGGTCGAACATTAGCGGTGAAAGCGGATAAAGCCGCTAGGGACTTATCACGTAGACTCGTTGAGAAGCTTAGAGACCCGAATAGTACGGTGAAGATCACGATAACGGTAAAGGACACGGCTAATTAATAGCTGCATCCACAACGACTTGCCATCTTCCAGGGGCAACCTCACGTACTCTCCTAGCTGAAAGCACGTTGCTCAGTCTACGTCCAGCCTCAGTTACCGCTCTCCTCAACCGCTCTTCAGCATTCTCAACCGGATTCAAGCCGCCCTCAAAACTATAGAAGTGTAGGACGCCGCCCTTAGGTCTGATTGCTTCACATGCCGCTTCAACATATTCTAAAGCCTTCTCAGGAAGGTTCATTATAACGCGATCCGCTGATTCTTTAAGGCTTCTTCGGATAATCTCTCCGGCGTCTCCAAGGATGGGGATAACTTTATCTGAAACCCGGTTTGCAACAATATTTCTCTTTAGATACTTAACGGCGTCCGGGTTTATGTCTATTGCATAGACCTTAACTTCATCATGCATCTTCGCAATTAGGATCGAGAAGGGGCCAACCCCGGCGAACATGTCAATAACGGTTTCGCCCTCCTTAACTTGGGAGGCAACTCTCTTGTGCTCGTAGGAGAGGCGAGGCGAAAAGTAGACTTTCCTAACGTCGAGGCGGTATATGCAACCATGTTCACGGTGTATCGTTTCGGTCTCTCCTAAGCCAGCTATAACCTCATATTCTCTTAGCCTCTTAACCCCAGAGATCGCACTTGCCTTCGCGAGAACCGTATGTACGCGCTTATGAGACTCAAGTATGGATTCTCCAACTACTTGTTTGTACTTCTCTAGCTCCGGCGGGATCTCAACCACGGCTACTTCCCCAATTATATCTATTGATCGTGGGAAGCTTGCAAGCAGATGGGGAGGTAGCTTCTCGGCAGCAGCCTCAAAAGCTCTCCGTGGTGCTCTACGTCGCTTCTTAAAATTCCTTATATGAACGTCGAAGAATTTAAGCGTCCTGCGGGCTTCCTCAATCTCGCTGGGCAACGGCTTCCGGATCAATGGAATATGCAGATACTCTCCTTCATGTTCTATCTTCAGTTCCTTGTTGAATAAGCACATCTTGGAGGCTAGCTGGATCGCCTTCTCTCCAAGTCTTTTAGGAACCCTTAAGGAATAAGCTTCTTCCATGGATGAAACACCCAATAGGAGAGCCGCCTCTGGGAGTAGACGATGGAATGCACTATTTCAGAGGTCTAATCTTCAGACCTCTGGATCGAATCTCCTCCCCCTGCTCTTCAAGGATGCGAGATACGTTCTCGATGGTTACGGCGGTTGTTGTTCCAATGGCGGTTACGCAGGAGGCGCCAGCGGCTTCACCCTCCATCAAGATTGTAACTAGATCTTCTTCAGGTATTAATGATGCCTCCAGACGCCCCCGACCCATAGCTTCAAGGATTCCATGAATAATTCCTGCGCATAAAGCGTCTCCAGCTCCCGTTGGATCTACAACTGGAACCTTGAAGGCCGGCATCTCAAAGATTGCTTTCTCTGACACAGCGACTAGACCGTCTTCTCCAAGACTCACAATAACGATGTCTGCTCCCCTCTTCTTCAATGCGACCGCAGCTTCACGCGGGTCTTTCCTGCCAGTCAACTCTCGCGATTCATCTGCATTGCAGTGAAAGATGCTGATCCACTTCATGGCTTCCCTTATGAAGTTCCATCCATGCATATATGGCCTTACGGGATCTATGAATGTTAGGCAGCCAATATCCCTTGCTTTTTGAAGAACTCTTGAAAGATGCCCGTCAAGCCTCTTCGTCATTCCAACGCCTCCAGCATAGAAGATTCTGGGTTTCTCCTCCTCTAGGACTTTGATAACGTATTCCGGATCCAAGTAAAGGTTTGCCCCCACATCTACGTGGAATCTTCTATCCTCGCCGGAAGCAACGAGTATCAGATCCTTAGAGGTTCCGGCTTCAGGTACTCTTTGAAGATTAGCCTTAACTCCATTCTCCTCAAGGAGCCTCTCCAGAAAATCCCCAAAGATATCTTCTCCAACAGCTCCGGTAGCACTAACGTCGCCTTCCCGAATTCCAAGCTTCCTCAAATCTATGGATACATTGCCGCAGTGACCGCCCATATGAACTTTTATGCCTTCCGAAACATACGTGATTTCGCCCGGAGACGAGATTTTAGGAAGGCCGGCCGCTATCAAATCAACTACTAAAATCCCCGCGCATGTAACAAGCATGAAACATTCCTCTTCCACCATGCATCTCAAAGTGGGCAATTACTGAATTCTCCGAAACACTGCCTTATAAGCAAGCCTCTTAATCTTGCCTCCAATACTCATGACAACCCAAAGAAACGAAATGATAACTCAAAACTCATATCCATAACAACCATAATCGCCAGTCTACCGCAGATTAAAAACAGCATCTCCCACAGTTTATATCAGAAACCCGAATCCGCCATCTATCCCGGCGCCAAAAATGACCTGATGAGCTGCAACATATGGACTAAACTTTAAGGGCTAAAGCCTAATTAATAAGAAACAAATCTTCTTCCTCCTCATCTAGATGATTCTTCGACTTCCATCTTGAAAGTGCTTAAAGCTTAACTGAATGAATGATTAGAGAAGTCTCTCATATCATGCTATCGTCTAGCTCATATCTTGAAAATTTACTCAGACGATTCTATCAAAGAGCAACGATAAAGAATCGGCGAAGACCATGAACTTTTGTAGACGAATGGGAGGGCACGAGTCTCTGCAATTAAGCATATTTACGCTATTCAGCTACTCTGAAACTCGTTCCCAAATCGGCGGAATACGCTTCTCAGATTCTGATCCGAGAACTATTGGATCTATCCCAGCGATTTCACACAGATATACTAGTGGGCGAACGTGATTTCCAGCAACTCCAAGTATATGGTTGCATGGAAAGACATTTATGAATTCATCGAAGGTGCAGTGAAGCTTCGCATGGACATGTGGCCATGTTGGGTTCGTTTCTTCATTGATTGCCTTTCTCTCCTCGGGTGGAAGCTCAACAGCCTCACCCAAGACTATAACCATGTATAGCTTATCGTTCCATAGTCCAAGCCTAGCAAATGTTATCTCTCCCGGGGCGGCGTCAAACTCAACAGAGGCCCCTCCAGCCTTGAAGTAGAATTCCAATGCTGGATGAAACGTTATCTTTCTGAAGTTCTCCTCCGGATTCATGCTTCGGGATGCATACCAGCTTGCGTGGTTTCCCGAGTTGCAGAAATCCCATATATCCTTGTCAGGATGGTATAAGCGGACATCCATGAAAAGAACCGGTAGGCCTCCACTTATATATTTCAGTATCTCCATGGTTAGGGCTGCCAGCGAATCGGCCTCCGTGGCGCAGACTGTGGGCTCCTTCGGGCCGTTCCAGTCGTACGGATCATTCATAAGCATCTCGGCGACATCGCCTATACATACATGCTCTGTAAGTTCACGTTGACCCTTCAATCCACAGAAGTCAAATCCCTTCTCCTCATTAATCATCTTCATAGCTAAGTAGAGACGTATCTGCTTCTTCAACGTTTCAGGCGTCAACATTTTCCCATCGTACTTTATTCGGTCCCCTAAGAGCTTCTCGAACCACTTAAATCCCTTTTCAACCTCGCCTTCATCAACCTCCTCCATCCTCTTCACAAGCAATAATTGATCAATCTGGCGGACGGTCGTCCCAAAAGTTTTCAAGATTGGAACAAGATGGAAATATCCTGTCTCCATACCCATAGAATGTCCACCATACATTCCGTAAACCTCATTCTGTACAACAGTATATGCTTGAGCAGCGCGTACCCAATCGATCACTTTAGCTCGAACTTCCGGATCATCCATGTTGCCTATGATTCTGTGAGTTCTTACGCCGGCCTGGCGTAGTGCCCCGTCGGTAGCAAGCAGCCCAACATTTCCCGGATATTTGCCGCTATTGTTGGAGAGACAGAGAATTGGCTTATCTCTCCCCACACTATTTATGAAGGGCCACACGAGAAACGGGAAGTTCCAGACGTAATAGCATAGAATTATCTGCTTACAATTCGCCCTTGAAAGTTCCTCTCCAATCTTCTGAGCCGTCCGAATCGATTTTATCGTCTCGGATCCTACGACGACCTCGGGTGAGGTTCCATCGATATTCTTCACACCCTCCCGAATGATCTCAGCCCACTTGTGAAGAATCTCCATGCATTCATCCTCGTTCTCTTTATAGACGTGTTCGCGTTCATCATTAATCATGGCTATACCTATCGGCGTAGTTCGCATCTTAACATCCCTTTACTTCTTAGCAAGAAACATTGTTAAAAGATTTTTCACTAACTGATATATCAGCATACTGGCTATAGGAGAGAATAACCATGCATGAAGAATTTGCATTGGTTATTGATTGCGGATCAACAAACATTAGATCAATCGCCATAAACGCTGAAGGGCTGATAGTTGCAAAGTCAAGCCGCCCGAATCAGCCGCATCCTCAAAGCGATGGAAAGCCCGGATGGCTTATCTGGGATCTCGAAGAAATTCTGCTAAAGATCGCTGAGACATCACGTGAAGTAACTAGAGTTGTTGGATCTGAAAATATCAGGGCGGTGATTGTGACTACATGGGGCGCTGATGGAGCTCCAGTTAGACGTGATGGATCCCTGACTTATCCGCCGATCTCTTGGCAGTGCCCAAGAACAAAAGAGGTTATCGCAGATCTTATAAATGAGGTTTCACCATGGGAGATTTTTAAGATCACCGGCTACCAGATAATCCCATTTAATACACTAATTAAGCTGATATGGCTCAGAAAGAACGCTCCGAAGGCTCTTGACGATGCCTATAAGTGGTTAATGATGCCCGGGCTTATAGTGAATAGATTAACTGGGAAGCTCCACATTGATCCGACGAGCGCCTCGACGATGATGGCTATGGATCTTGAGAAGAGAGATTGGTCAGAATCCCTACTAGAACTAGCTGGCTTAGATGCGAGCTTCTTCCCCGAGTGGTATGAACCTGGCCAAATAGTTGGATACGTAACGGATGATGCTGGAAGAAAATATAATATACAGCCTGAAACGCCCGTTGTTGTAGGTGGACATGATACGCAATTCGCGATAGTGGGATCG
>Ga0164310_10001130_pt1 | contig 14812 bp, 9 predicted proteins | sample GuaBasSedimGuay1_FD_121795 | JGI IMG/M metagenome (GOLD analysis project Ga0164310, IMG submission 121795) | Subseafloor sediment microbial communities from Guaymas Basin, Gulf of California, Mexico - Guay1, Core 4569-9, 0-3 cm | ecosystem: Environmental > Aquatic > Marine > Hydrothermal vents >... | reverse complement strand
GTTGAAAAAGTCACTACTTCCAAATGTTCATACTCGAGCGGCGGTGCTGCCAGGTGTCCCTGCCTGGCAGTCGGGGGAATCCGGAGGGGCGTCAGGCAGAGACACCTGACGCCACCGCATGCGCAGGATTTTTCAATAGGCCCTTTGGCTCTTGTAGCAGTGGGTGGCAGATGTTCACATCTGCCACCCAGTGTTTGTCACCAACCTTTTCGAGTTTCAACTGTAATTCCTGAAAGAGACAATGTTCATGGTGGATACCTCGTGTGCTGGGATATCTGCCAGCGGCGGCGCACCGGGGAGGTGCGCCGCCTACGTTGAGCCGTAGGTCGGCATTCTGACAGGCGCAAGCACCTGGAGAAACCCGACAACAGACGTAGGTCATGGTTGCTTGCAACCTGACAATGTATGGGTTCTCACTCGACCCAGGACCAGGGCGCTGATTTCACCTGCTGGTAATTCTGATCAAGCTCGGCCTGCATCAACACCAACGCGGCGATACGGCGGGTCATGTTTGTCACGTATTCAACCTCGTCCAGTTTCAAGCCACGGCCAAGCATTGTCTTCTCGCGATAACTAAGCCATTTTTTGATGACCTGATAGCCACCGATATGGAAATTCCACACAACTTGCGGGATATTACACCAGTAAGCTACATCGTTGAGGTAGATATCGAGAGTTGTGTCGCCGAACATTTCGCCGCCCTTTGGGTAGGAGGCTTTCCTGCTCTCGGTTCTGCCCTTGCCCGGCATACAGATGCCACCCTTGCCGCCATGACCCCAACCGGCCGTAATATCCCAATCGCCTTTGGCCGGGTCAAGCTGTCCCCCATCGATGCGAGTGGGAACTGCAATTGAGCGCAAGACATTATCAACCTTGCCGCTGGTAACACCCGGCACGTCGGTTTCGGTATCGAGCAATGCTGCTACCTGACGACCAAGCTTGGCGGACGCAAGCAACGCTTGTTTTGTCTTGGGCAGAGGAATACGGGGCCAGTTTTGACGAATACCGTCGGCGTTCTCCGACAGGTAATTTGGGCTGTATCCGATAGCGAGAGCATGCATCCAGATGATACCCGCTGTTTCAATATCTTTGTCCGGATTCTTGATGCCCAGTTCCGATAAATAAGTGCGGGCTGTCTTGGAGAGGTTTGCCGTTGTCTTTGGCGCGCGGGTATCCGTCCCGAACATCTCGGACGTACCGTTCTCTTTGGTGCGCTTTTTGGGAGTGGCACGAAGCATAATTGGGAAGTGATATGAATGACCCCGGATAAAATCGAAATCCCCCAATGCGCTGGTATGGTGAAACGCACTGCCTTCAGGAGCGGCCACACCCGAAGGTCTGGAAACCAAGTACGAGTTGCCTTCAAAATGGTTCTTGTAGAGTGCGGGACGAGGCTCATTCCAGAGTGGTCGTACCGGGCAGTAGTAACACCATTTTCTATCGAATGGACGAAGCTGGTACCGTACAACTCTGTTTTGTGTGTAATTTTCTACAGCTAATACCTTATGCCTTGCCTTTTTAGCGTCGAAACGGGCGGCATCTCTCGTTAGGCCGGTATTGAGATCACCAAGTTCTTCCCAGGTAACAGACGAGTCGAAATACAATCTCATGCGCTTGGCAAGAGTATCTCGGTCGTCATCAATCATCGCAAATCCGCGATTCTCTTTGTAGCCGCACACCGGGTCTTCTTCAGAAAACGCATTCAGCTTCGGCCATGTCAGGTACTCCTCCGACACCACCTGCGGACGAAACGAATACCGATTCTCTTTGCTTGGCTCGGCCCGCTCGTACTTTCGGTCAAGCTGTTTGAGACGCAGGCTGTTTATTAGCTGGTCTCTTCGTTCAACTGCCCGCGCAGCGTCTATGTCATCACGGTATATTACTGTGGCGGTTTGTTCAGATGTCTGCTCTCGCTCATCTCGTTTCACCCAGAGCGAGATCACTACTCCCTGTCTAATCCCTGCTGAGAAACCAGGTATAGCGAATACGGTTTCGCTCGTCCGACCGTCCGGCGCATACTCACTTTTCTTGCGGTTGCCGTGCATGTTTTCGACCCAAAACTTGTCAAATGATTGTAGCAGATGCTTACGGAGAGCTACAAAGGATGGCTCTTCCGTCCAGGAGTAATTAGAAATATAGCTGACCACCCCGCGGCCGCTCTTGGCGATTCGGCGTTCGGCGATGCGGAAGAAGCGCACATAGAGATCGTCGAGGTTGAATTTCTTGATTCCCCAGCCACCTTGTTTGATAGGCCGGGTCAGACCTTCCTTGTAAGCATCTACCAGGCCGCCTTCTTCATCCGGGCTGGTTCCGGCAAACGCGTTGTAGGGCGGATTACCAATGACTACCAGGATCGGCTCGTCACGTTTGACCTTTGTAGCCTTATCCCGTTCCTCCTCCAACTCAGGAAAAGGTAGCGGCAGACGTTTCTTCGGGTCCTTGGGTGGTTCCCAGCCGGTCAAGGCGTTGGTCAGATAGACCCCGGCTCGTTCGTCACTGTCGGCATCAATCGGCGCCCCGAGCAATCGGAGCATGAAACCAATCTGCAAGTGCGAGACCGCGGAGGGGGCTGGCAGAATTTCGAAACCAAAAACTCGTCTGGTCGCGGCCCGTTTCAGTTTCTGAGCCGTAGTTGCCCCGGAGCCTTTTTCCTCCAGAGTCTTGTGAATCCGTTTGAGCGTTTCCACAAGATACGCTCCCGTCCCACAACATGGGTCAAGCACCACGACCTGCTCGTCAGCCAGGCCGTCGGCCAAACCCAGCTCTGTTCTGAGGACCTGATCGACTCGTTCGACCTGGTATTTCACGATTTCAGGGGGCGTGTACCAGACGCCAAGGTCCTTACGCAGTTCTGGATCATAGGCTTTCAGAAACGGCTCGTAGAAATACTGTACCGCGTGTTCTTCCTCGAACCTGGTGAAGAAAGCCTCACGGTCAACCCGATTCAGTACCTGCCCGGTCCAGTTCAAGACCTCATCAATGCGCAGAGGTTTCAGTTTGGTTGGGGTGGCAATCTGATCGAACAAACCTTTTACCATCGGGACATGAAGCGTCCAGCCGGCCTCGTGCCAATTGAAACGCTCCCCGATCTTAGGATGCTGGCGCGCCCACAACACCCATGAAGAAAAGACACCGTAGAACAGAGTCTGGACGAGAGTAGCACGGAAAAAGTGTTCACCCTTTTCACCCTCGAATTTCATGCCGAGAGCATCCTCAAGCGCCGTTTTCAGACTGTCGAGTGCAGCCAGTTTTTCGGACTCATCGATTCTGGCTCGCGCCTCCCGTGCATATGAAGCGAGGAACCAGGCCAGATCTTCCGGCTCCGTCAGGGGGGCGCTGTGTGTCATCACCCGTCGCAGGAAACCTACGAGTCGGTCGCCCTGACCCTGCGCTACTTTGCGGGGATGTGACAGAATACCAACAAAGGCTTCTTCGGACTCAGCCATACTGTAGCTTTCCAGCCAAACCGGCTGTCTTTGCTCGTCCCGCCCAATCAGTACGAAATCTCGGTAGTTGGTTACCAACACCAAGCCATACTTCTTCCAGTACTTGGTGACCTGGGCGCCTCGGGCGGTAACCAGAGAGTCATCGTCCCACCCCTTGACTTCAACAACTCCACGCTCAGGTAGCTGACCCTCTATTGGCTGGTCATCTCTCGTTTTCTGGAACTGGTTGGCTGTGAAGAGTCCATAATCTGGGAAACCCGCACCCGTGTCGCTCAATTGAGACACGCACCTGACCTTGGGTTTCAGTTTCCCGCCTACTTCGTTGAGTAGTCTTTCAAGTGTGCCGTAGTAAGAGGTTTCGCGCGTGGCGCTACCGGTGCGCCTGATTTCACCAAGGTCCTTTATGTACTGCTCGACCGGATGCAAATTTTCCCCTTCTCAGAAAGCGGCTCACGACCTCCTTGAACTAAGACAGTTTACGGGAGGCTGTTGAGAAGCGCAAGATTTGTCTACTATCGGGACCACAGGCACTCTCGGAGTGGTTGGTTCTGACCTACGAGACAAGTGGCGGGTTCGAAGACGGACCCGCCCTACTGGATTAGGTCGCGAGTGACTATTGCACAGCAGATGACGCTCGTGCCCGGCAGATGTCCACATCTGAAAGGAGAAACGAAGCATGGCGGTGCATGTGGATATACACTGCCCACAGTGATTCGGTAGCAGCTTCGGCAGATATAGGGATCATCGGAACCGCACCTATGACCTACCGGGCTTTCTCAATATGCCCGTTCTATTATTGGGAATAGTGTTTTTCAACGTCCTTCTTGATATGGGGTTCCTCCCACATTTCGACGGGTAACAACCTCAAAAAAACTGCTGCGCAAGACTTCAATATTCGACCGGCAGCCCCTTCCCTGGAATTAACCTATACCTCTAACGACTTGATAATACACGACTTAGTCGCGAGGGCTCTGGTCGATCCCGGCAATAGTCGACCGTGGCACAAGATTTACAACATGAGGAAGCAAATAAAGGAATCCAGATATGAAGATATCTATTGCAAAATGCGAAAAAGGCATCTCGATTCTTGAAGTTCTTGTGGCCATGATCATTCTGAGCCTGGCACTTCTGATGCTGCTTAACATGGGTATTGTAGCGCTCGACAGCAATCGATGGTCCGATCGCACTACGGTGGCTACGCAGTTGTTGCAGGAGAAGATGGAAGAGATCCGCGCCTCCGGCAATTTCACTTCTGGGTCTGACACAGCCGGAAGCGACATTGTCCGTTCCTGGACTGTGAATGATGCCGGCAATCACCTTCGTGAAGTTATCGTCAACGTTGCCTGGCTTGACCTGCGGGCTAATGAACACGTTAACTCCATCACGGCATACGTCAGAACGGACTCGATTTAGGTGTCAATATGAGGAGAATTATGAGAAAATTAGGGGATAAGGCAGGCGTGAGTCTGTTGGAGATGTTGATTGCGCTGGTATTGACAGGCATTATCACTACAGCCATTCTAAGGGTGTACACAACTCAGCACAGCAACTACATAATTCAGGATGATGTGTCCAACATTCAACAGAATGCTCGTGCAACGATAGACGAGCTTACTCGCAATATTCGGATGGCCGGCTATGATCTGCCGCCAGGGATACCGGCGATTGTCGCTGCCAACACCAATCCGGATACCATAACTGTCGCGTTCAGGTCCAACGGCTGTGACACGTACCTGTCGGCCAAGATGCCTAATCCGTCATCTGAATTGAAATGTGCCACCAGTGTTTCCTGTTTCTACGATGGACAATGGGTGTATATCTATGAGCCAGGCACCGGTTATGGTGAATGGTTCGAGATTTCTCACGTGCAGGACGGATCAAATCACCTTCAACATAATACCATGACTTTATCAAAGGCATATGACTCGAGCGCTGTGGTTGTCTCGATTGAGTATGTGAAGTTTTTCGTGGACGTAAATACGGCGAATGGTGAGCCTCTCTTCATGGTTCAGCCGATAGGACAGAGCCCACAGCCGTATGCCGAGAATATTATGAACCTTCAATTTCGCTACAGGCTGTTCAATGATTCTATAGTTGATCAGCCGGTGATGGCAGACATCATCCGCGAAGTTCAGATTATCGTGATTGGACAGTCGAATCATCCTCTCGATGGCGAGAACGGGTCGCCGCGCCACACCAGGGCGTACCGTTCCTCGGTCTACGTGAGGAATCTAAAGGGATAGGGAAGGAAAGTGACCATGCAAACAATGACAATACTGCGTTCAGAGAGGGGTGTGGCTGCCCTGATAGCTCTTATCATGGTAGGCATGCTGTTGCTGATTGGCTTGGCGGCACTGTCAACAACGGAAGATGAAGCCACTATTGCCGGCAATGAGATGCAGGAGATGCGGGCGTTTTACGCTGCTGAAGCCGGCCTGGAACGCGCCGCCGCTCAGATACAATCCGAATATGATTCAACTGGAATGCCGCCAATGCTGTTACCTTCAGGAACACAGGCGCTCAACGGCTGTGACGTCTCGTTCTCTGTAGTCGATGACGGTCCTGCCGGGAACGAAACTATCACCCGTGGTTCTTATGCGGGGCTGTATGCTTTGAGCAAGACCTTCAGCATGGCGTCAGTCGCCACCAATGAGGTCGATAGAGCGAGCGTGCAGGTTTCGCAGACATTCCAGACGTTAAACATCCCGATATTCCAGTGGGCTATATTTTACAACGATGATCTCTGGGTCGAACCGGTCTATGATATGAACATTGATGGCCGGGTGCATGGCAACGGAGATATGTTTATCCGAAGTGCCGGTAGCGGGAAGACTTTCCTTTTTGAGGACAGGATTACTTGTGCCGGTGACATTCATCACGGCTTCCCGTGGGTTGGTTCGGCTGGGGATGTCCAGTTTACCGATGCTCAGGGCAATGCGGTTAGTATGAATCAGGGAGGTACGTGGATAGACTCCGATCACCCTGACTGGCGCGATACTGCCGTGACGCTATGGGGTGGTATGGTCCAGGACCAGTCCCATGGCCAGGAAGCTCTAAATCTGCCGCTCGACGGTACGACTGATCCGCATAAAATGATCGAGCGCTCGGCCGGGAATCCTGATTCATTTCAGAACAAGGCCGGTTTCATGGTTATTGACGGAGTCCCAATGGCACAGGTCGCGGGGGTGTGGCAGGATGTGAGTGGGGTGCTGCCGGCCGGTACTATTACCAGCGATGGTTCGGTGGACTTCTATGACCAAAAAGAGAAAACAAACGTGCAGACCACCCAGATAGATATTGCCAAGCTCAAGGGCAGTGGCTTCTTCCCATCCAACGGGATCATCTATGTCTCCGACCAGCGGAATACCGGCGATATGCCAGGTACTTCGCTGGTAAACGGTGACGAGGTTGGTGCCCCAATGACAGTTGCAACTGAAAACCCGTTGTATGTCACCGGTGATTTCAACACGATAGACAAACAGCCGGTGGCGACGATGGCTGATGCCATTACGTTCCTCTCCAACGACTGGGACCCGGCTCTGTCAGCATCGTATTATCGGAACCGTGTACCGACCCCTACGGAAGTCAACCTGTGTTTCATAACGGGTGATGTTGAAGCTGATGTGGCGGGCCATAACCACCAGGGTGGGCTTGAGAACCTTCCACGATTTCTGGAAGATTGGCGTGGCAGAGAGTTCAAGATACGCGGCTCAATGATCCAGATGTGGCATTCCCAGTATGCTACAGCGGACTACACTTATGCGCAGTACTATACGGCACCCAGCAGGAATTGGGGTTTCGATACCGACCTTGAGGATCCCAACAAGCTTCCGCCGGGTACTCCCCAGGTAAGAGTCTTCCAGCGTACGGGATGGAAACAGGAATATGTTGGATACGACAGCGAGTTGTGAAGATAACCCGAATTACGGAACTGACTGAAGGCAGGAGATACTATGCGCAAGTACATACGAAAACTCGTAGGCGAGAAGGGTACCAGCCTTCTTGAGATGATGATTGCGCTGGTCCTGACCGGCATCATCACGACGGCGATACTGAAAGTCTACACGACCCAGCACAATAGCTACATAGTGCAGGATGATGTCGCGAGCATTCAGCAGAACGCCCGAGCGACGATTGATGAGCTAACACGCCATATCCGTATGGCAGGCCACCAACTTCCCCTGGGTCTCCAGGCGATTGCTGCCTCAAACACTGACCCCGACACGATCACGGTCGTTTACAGAACGAGTAACTGTGAGACTACGCTGTCCGCCAAGATGCCAAACCCGTCAGCAGAGCTGAAGTGCGCAACGAATGTCTCCTGTTTCCACGATGGTCAGTGGGTATACATTTTTCACCCGGACTCAGGTGGTGGCGAGTGGTTTGAAATTACCCATGTGCAAACGGGGGCAAATCACATTCAGCACAACACAATGGTACTCTCACAGGCCTATGACGCGGATGCTATTTTGCTGGCAGTGGAGATGGTGAAGTTCTTTATCGATACGACTACAACAAGCGGCAAACCGCTTTTCATGGTTCAGCGTGCCGGGGGGACTCCTCAGCCTTATGCTGAAAATATCTCCGATCTGCAATTCCGATATCGTTTGGCTAACGGGACCATTGTTGACGAGCCGGTGTTGATATCTGACGTGCGAGAAGTGCTGATCTATGTAAGAGGCCAGTCAGGTTATGTTCTGGATGGTGAAAACGGTTCACCCGAACGGGTGAGAATGTATAGCTCCTCGGTGAACCTTAGAAATATTGGCAACTAACAGATGGGTATTACTATGATTACAAGAAATATCCTGAATTCACAGCAGGGGGTAGCCACCCTGATCGCCCTCATTATGGTGGGAATGCTGATTTTGATCGGTCTTGCCGCTATCTCGATGACGGACGACGAAGTTTCTATCGCCGGCAACGAACTGCAGGAAATGCGAGCATTCTATGCCGCGGAAGCCGGACTGGAACGGGCTGGGGCAGCCATGCAGGCTGAGTACGACAGCACGGGTATGCCGCCGACGGTGCTTCCGAGCGGCACTGACTCACTAAACAACGCTGAGGTCGTTTATACTACAACCGACGACGGTCCGGCCACGCAGCGAGAACTGACTGTGGGAACGCTGGCAGGGTTGCACGCTCAGGTCAAGTCGTTTTCTCTTACTTCGATTGCTATCAATGGGGTAGATCAGGCCAAAGTAGAGATGTCTCAGTCTTTCGAGACCGCCCTGGTGCCCATTTTCCAGTTCGCTGTTTTCTATGGCCAGGACCTGGAGATCGACCCGGGACCCAACATGTCGCTGATTGGTCGGGTCCATTCCAATGGCAACATGTACTTGAACCCCGCTTCGAACTTGACTATGGATAGTTACGTGACTGCTTCGGGAAAAATCCTGGTTGGCGCAAAGGGTTCAGACCCTTTGAAATCAGGAAATATCCTGATCAAGGATCCGAGCGGAAACTATGTGACCATGAAGCAGGGAGGCAACACTTATGATAACGACCATCCCGACTGGTACGATTCTTCGGTTTCCATGTGGGGTGGTCGCGTCCAGGACGAAGCCCACGGTCAGGGTGAGCTTAATGTGCCCCTGTCCGGTTCTGACGATCCGCACAAGCTGATTGAGCGCGCTACTGGTAATCCCGATTCGTACGAACACAAAGCTACGCTCAAGATCGTCGACGGCATAGTGCTGCAAAAACAGGGCGACGGTACCTGGCAGGATGTCACCGCCAATATGGTGGCCGACGGCGTTATCACCTACACGTCCGACGAATTCTATGACGCACGAGAGGGTGAATGGATTGACTGTACGGAGCTGGACGTGGAAGCTATGTACGACAACGGGTATGCACCCCTCAACGGTGTTATGTACTTCTCAGACGATATCTCAGGCGGTAGCGAGTTTCCTGCGTTGCGACTGCTCAACGGAGACGAGTTGGACGATGGCCTGACGGTTGCCTGCGAAAACCCGCTTTACACTATGGGCAATTTCAACAGTGTGAACAAGAAGCCGGCAGCCTTCCTGTCGGACGCCTACACCGTAATGTCAGCGTCGTGGGACGATTCCAAGAGCACGCTGAGTAAGTGGAATAGGTATGCTCAGTCTACCACTGTAAATGCCTCCTACATAACAGGTGGAGTTGAAACTGGACCGGGCGTTGAGAGCGGTGGTTTTCACAACCTGCCTCGATTCCTTGAAGTCTGGTCGGGAAGGACCTTTAGCTGGAAAGGTTCGTCGGTTCATATATGGTATTCCGAGCAGGCTACCGCTCCATGGCGGCCTGAGGGGGGTGGGTATTATTCAGCGCCCACTCGTAATTGGCAGTACGATACTGATCTTGACAACCCCAATAGCCTGCCGCCGGAAACACCATGCGTCCGGGTCTTCCAGCGCACCGGCTGGAAGCAGGAGTACGTCAGTTACGAATAATACCTTCGCAACCAGAAAAAGGCCCGCCACAACGGCGGGCTTTTTGACTTTGTGAGCCGACGATCAAACTACTCGATCTGAATGTCATACGGCAAGCGTGCAAACAGGGAGCCTTTTTCGCTCAGGGGTAATCCTGTCATAGTTGCCTTTTCACGATCGTCACTACCGGTGAGCATTGAGATAAGCCCTCCCAGAAGGGGCAGGCGAGGAAGAATAAACCAGGGGCGGCGTTTCGGAAAGATTTCAATCCGATACTCATCCAGACCTGCTTCACTGGCGGCATAGTCTATAGCCTGTTTGAGACCTCCTAGCTCATCAGCAAGACCGTTACCCAGTGCCTGTTCGCCAGTCCAGACTCGTCCTTGACCGAGTTGGTCGATAGAGTCTCGCGGAAGGTCACGACTCTCAGCTACCAGGTCCACGAAATGATTGTAGAAGGCTTCAATATGCGAGTAGTATTTGCGGCGTTCGTCCTCCGTGAACGGTCGGGTAGTGGTCAGCATACCGGCGTACTTCCCGCGGGCATACAGTTCCTTGCCGAGGTCGATCTTCTCGTAGAGGCGGCTCAGGTCAACCTTGCCGCCGAAGATTCCGATTGATCCGGTAACTGTGGCGGGGTTGACGAAAATGTGTGAACCCGGTGTAGCTACGTAGTAGCCTCCAGAGGCGGCCACGTTGCCCATAGAAACAACCAGCGGTTCCTTTTTGAAGTAACCGGTGAGGCTCCGATAAATCTCCTCTCCGGCGAGAGCATCACCTCCCGGTGAATCAATCCGAAGAACCGTTGCCTTGACACTCTTGTCGGAATAGGCCTGGGATAAGGCCCGACTGACCGCAGATGGTTTAACCGACTTTGAACTGCCAAGAAGGTTGGTTCCCCCTCCGTCAGGAACAATCTCACCGTCGGCCACTATGACCGCAACCGTGGGAACGGGTTGCCATGAATCGTTCAAGACCGTGTCGCTGAGATATCTCTGGAAAGAAACCCACGGAAGATAACTTCTACAGGTACAGGAATCTTCGGTTTCCTTATCGGAATAGTCCAGGTCGTCCACGAGGCCGTAGCTAAGAGCCTCTTCGGAGGTAAATGGTCCGTTGTCGATGATCCTCATGACAGAGTCTGTAGATAACCCACGACCTTCCGCGATCCCCTGCACGAACTGGGTATAAAGATTGTCGAGCAAGGCGTTGACCTGCTCACGATTTTCTTCTGTGGATTCACTGCGAGTGTACTTTTCGGCAGCGGTCTTGTAGTCGCCGATACGCAGGATCTCGGCTTCCACTCCGAGTTTGTCCATCGTACCCGCCCAGAATGTCAATTCTGCCTTCAGACCTACGAGACGAAGTTGACTTACCGGAGGAATACGGATAGAGTCCGCAATCGACGCCACATAGTAGGCGATGTTGGTTGGCGAGCTCATGTGAGCGGCGATTTTCTTGTCGCTGTTTTTGAAGTACTCAAGTGCCTGGCGAATCTCCTGGGCCTTGCCAAAGCCCGGTCCGAAATCCCTCAGATCAATGCTCATCGCACTAATATTCGGATCTTCAGCAGCCCGATAAATGGCAGTAACCAGAGAAAGGAACGGCGTACGTTTGAATCCGAATACTGGTTGTGGCGGATTCTCCGATGGATTGCCTCTAATAGTCACAGCAAGTCGGCGTCGTTTCTCCGGGATAAGAGAGGGCTGGCGTCTATCAATAGAACCGGCAAAAACGGTACTACGGGAATGGTGGCCATCTCGATCTATAACTGTTCTCGATCCCGTGAAGTACTTCAGCAAGTTGGCGCGAACGCCTACCTGGAAATTGCGATCCGAGTCCACCGAGGCGTTGATGAATAAGCCGGGTCGGGGGATATATTCCGCATGATACACGAATTCGGCTTGGCGCAGGCTATTCCGGCTGGAGAGAAACATATCACAGGCCAGGGTCAGATTGCGACCAAGTGGCCGATAGCCCAGTGAGTACCGGTGTTCGACTGCTGTGCGTTGGCCGTCAACGCGGCCCCGATTCATGTTGGAAAGCACTGCTCCCAATGAGAACGGACCGGACGGGCGAGTCAGGAATGCCAGCGTCCAGAAGTGGCGGTTGTTGAAGTAGTCGGGGCCTTCCTTGAAATATCGGTATGACAGGCCAATATTGAGTTTGGAACCGGCTCCAAAACCATGACCACTTGCGAAAAGCCACTCGTTGTAGTCATCGCCTTCCGGATTGTGAATGTGACGCATCGCAGTTGTGAAACCTCTTCGAAACACAACCGATCCATAGCTCTTTACATAGCTGTCTTCCTGCAAGTCAGCTATCAGTTGGAATCCGGATACCTGGTACCTACCCAGTGCGGCAGGATTGATCCAGGCTGCTTCGGACCCAAACACCGTCGCTGCCGGTTGGTAGTAGAAGATGTCGGAAGGCACGATTATTCGTGATACCGAGTTGGTAGAATCGCCGCGAATACAAGGTGCGGTAAGGGTAGCTATTAGTAGGACAAACGCAGTCCAGCGCATAGGCTCTTTAGTCTCCTTCTCTTCCTCTTACGAAGATGTTGCCGGTGCCGCGTACGGAACCGCTTATGTCTATTTCGCCGTTGCCGGAAACAAGGTTCAGACGATTGTGCCAGATCAAATCAGTGGTGAAGGGGAAGTTGGTTGCTTCAATCACACCGTCGTCGCCTACAGCCAGCGAGAAAAATGCCGACAGCGTATCCGGTATTGTGATTTCGATGTCTTCGTGACGATTGCTGATAACCAGATTGCCTTCCGTCATCTCGGTTATCTCAAGTGTGACGGGAGCTGATGATCCCCGGATGAGGCTGTTCTTGCCGTGGTGCGTGAAATCAAGAACTTCGATCCGACCGAACGTGTTTTTGACATTTATGGCACCTGAAAAACCTTCGATCAGGATGTTACCGCCGTAGTTTCTGAACATGGCTTGCTTGTTCGTAGCTGAGATAGATCTGGCCATAAGGGAGGAATTGGTGGTGGTCGCGGAGATATCACCGGAGATTGAGTCGAGCGTTATTCGTCTGTTGACGGTAGAAATATCCAACAGATCAGTCACGGCCGTAATATTCAGTCGTCCAAGCGATGATGGTATCACGACAGCCTTCAGCGGGCCGTGCGCCGTTACGTCGAAAAGGTTGGCCTCAATCTTAACATGGCAACTTTCGGGGACTATCAGCCTGGCCTCAATAGCCCCAACCCCACCATGTTTTTCCCAAGGGGCAGGATTGGGTGCACGTAGTTCGACTCGTGCTTCTTTTGAGAGGATATTCAATGACATGGAAATTAGATCAATATAGTCAGTGGCCAGCGGGTGACTGTCGGCTTTGGCTCGTTTGCTATATGTGATCTGTATTTCGTTAACCGGTCCTACCTCTATGGTTAATTGCCCCGAGAGGTTTTCTACGGACTTAATCACGACCTTGCGGACATCACCGATCGTTTTCTTCAATCCGATTTCGCCAGTGGTGTACCATCCGTGATCCTCTTCAAAGACTTCCTGGGCTGTAGCTGGTGTCAGCATGGATGCCAGGATCGCAGTTATGACGGCGTACAGTCTCCAGTTCATTGCTTCCTCCGATGTCTGCTGGAATAACAGTCTTTCATTAGTATCGACCCGGCAATAGCTGCATTCAGAGAGTCCACGGTCTCAGCGTGAGGTACTCTCACTCTGAAATCGGCGTTTGTCAGCAGATCGTCGCAGAGTCCTTCAGCCTCCGACCCTATGGCAAGCATCATCTTCGAGTGGCTCAGTTGCCGGAGAACGTTGTCAAGACTGTTCGTTCCGGCTACATCCGCGGCAATTGTCGCAAAGCGTTCACTTTTGGCAAAACCGACGGCTTGCGCAGGCCCGGTGATGGCAATTGGCATGGCGAAAATGGCACCTGCTGAAGCGCGTACGACTTTTGGAGAGTACGGCTCGGCACAGTTGTTGCACAGCAGGATCATATCAAAACCAAACGCCAATGCTGAGCGAATGAGCGTACCCAGGTTACCGGGGTCGGACAGCCCATCACATACCAGTATGTTACGCATCCTGTGGTGGTGAAGTTGTGTTAACTCTGTAACAGGTATTGGGAAAGTGGCGAGTATGCCCTGCGAAGTCATAGTTCCGGTCATCGAGGATAATTCGGATGAAGTAGCCCTGGATGTCTTGATTCCCTGGGAGCGGAATCGGCCGATAAGTCGCGTTCCCCTGTCGGAGAGCACGGAAGGAGCATAATAGACAACATTCGGGCGGGCACGGTGTCGAAAGGCTTCCTCCAGCAAACGGACGCCTTCGGCCACATAAAGCCCACTGCTCCGTCGTCCCTTTTTTGTGGTTAACGACCTGACTTTTTTTTGTTCCGTTCGAGTGGGCGACAACGTTTCTTCCTTTGTGACTTTTGGTAATTTCAATGAACCTGCTGCCTGGCGTGTTTTGCAAGTGAAAACTCTTCTCTATGTCTCGCTTCTTTGGCTCGTTCTGAGTTGTCCCGTGTGGTCAGCATCGGAGAAGATAGAAGTAGGCGGTCTTGATGGGCTGGATCCCTGGACGGAAATCGAGCCGTACAGGATTGGACTGGCGTTATCGGGAGGCGGAGCACGCGGTCTGAGCTCAATCGGCCTTCTGAGAGCGCTTGAGGAACGCGGAATACGCGTCGAGGCGCTTGCCGGCACTTCGATTGGAGGTGTCGTTGGCGGGTTATACGCCTGTGGTTACTCACCAGATGAGCTGACCGACATAATTGAGGATCTTGACTTTTCGTCACTTCTGTCAAACAGTCCCGCCCGCACGACGATGTTTCTTACCCAACGGCAGGAGCGTGAGCGCCACCTGCTGACAGTGCGGGTCGATGGCTTTCGCCCACGAATCCCTCCAGCTCTAACGGGCGCGCAGAGGCGAGCCACGCGGCCTACCGAACCGACTACCAGACCCAACTACCATGCC
>Ga0164310_10001127_pt1 | contig 14835 bp, 18 predicted proteins | sample GuaBasSedimGuay1_FD_121795 | JGI IMG/M metagenome (GOLD analysis project Ga0164310, IMG submission 121795) | Subseafloor sediment microbial communities from Guaymas Basin, Gulf of California, Mexico - Guay1, Core 4569-9, 0-3 cm | ecosystem: Environmental > Aquatic > Marine > Hydrothermal vents... | reverse complement strand
TGAAAAATAAGATAAGGCCAGTAGCGGGCTCGGGGGGATTCGAACCCCCGACCAACAGGTTAAGAGCCTGCCGCTCTACCTAGCTGAGCTACGAGCCCTCAAGCAAAAATGATTTCGTATATAAAAATTTGATGTTACAATTTGAAGAAAGTATTGAAAGCTGAAGAAAAAAACACATGACAGAATATGAGAAGTATATGTGTGCAAAAATGCTGCAACAAAAAGCTCTTTTCATTATTTGTTTGAGCCTTCAAATCATCAAAAGATTTTTATTTTGAATTTACCTTATACTACAATGGATGAAATGGAACATCTGAGACAAGTGCTGGATTATTTACCATGCAGTGTATGTGAGGAGGAAGTGCCAGAGGAGGAAAGAAAATATCTGTGCACTGTGTGTGCCAGGCTTAATAGAGTTGTTTCGGCAGAGAAAGCGATACCGAAATGGAAAGTAGAAGACGGTAAAATTGTTGCCACTGAAGGAATGGAAATAGAGGAGCTAAAGCCAAAGATAAAAATAGTTGAAAAATCAGAGAAAGAAGAGAAGAAGGAAGAGGAAATAAAAGAAGAAGTGGAAGTTCTTGAGATAGGAGAAGAAATAGAAGAAGGAGAAGTGGAAATTGAAGAAGAACTGCCAGAATGGGAGGCAATTGAGGAAGAAGTGTACAAGCAGGGTGATTATACTTTATATACCAAAGAAGTTGTTTTGAGAGGAGGAAGAAAGCAACGGATATATTTCTTCAGCAAAAAACAGCCAGAAAATGCCACACCATGCCCACTGCCAGAGGGATATGAAGTAAAGGTAAACGAAAAAACTGGATTGCCCTTTTTGAAGAAGAAAAATAATGCTTGAAGAATTAAACTACAATTTGCCTAGGGAAAGAATAGCACAGGAGCCTACCTTGCCAAGAGATCACTGCAATCTTTTAGTTCTTAAAAATGATGAAATAGAGCATAAAAAATTCTATCAGGTTGTTGAATATCTGGATAAAGGCGATGTTATTGTTATGAACGATTCCAGAGTGATGAAAGTGAGACTTACGGGAAGAAAAGAGACAGGAGGAAAACTTGATATTTTAATTATAGGAAAGAAAGGAGAAAATTATGAATGCTTGATAAAAGGAAAATATAGGGAGGGAATGAAATTCTTTTTAGACAGCTATGAATGCAGGATTTTGCAAAAAAATGAGGGAAGATGCATTGTTTCAATTCCTCTCTCCTTTGATGAAATAGAAAAGATCGGGAAAATGCCCACACCGCCCTATATCAAAAGAGAGGTTGAAAACGAGGAGTGGTATCAGACAGTTTTTGCAAGGGAAAAAGGATCTATAGCTGCTCCCACAGCTGGCTTGCATTTCACCGAAGAATTGATGAAAAAGATAAGGGCGAAAGGTGTGGAAATTGTATTTATAACCCTGCATGTGGGCTTGGCAACGTTTATGCCTGTGGAAAGGATAAAGGAAGAAAAGGAATATTATTGCATAAGTCAGGAAGCTGCAGAGAAAATAAATGGTGCAGAAGGCAAAGTTATTGCAGTGGGAACAACAACCGTTAAAGCTTTGGAAAGCTCTTCCAGAAATGGCAAAGTCATTGCCTCATCTGGCTGGAGCAATTTATTTATCTCTCCTGGCTATAAATTTCAGTCTCCAATAAATGGTATGATAACAAATTTCCATATGCCAAAGTCCTCTCCTTTACTTCTAACGACTGCATTTGGGGGGATAAAGAGGGTAATGAAAGCATATGAGGAAGCGTTGAAAAGAGATTACAAATTTTTGAGTTTTGGAGATGCTATGCTGATATTAAAATGTTCGAAATAATTGCTGAAAAGGGAAGGGCAAGAGCAGGCGTAATAAAGGTGGGTAATGTTATTCTTGAAACGCCAATCTTCCTACCTGTTGCAACAAAAGCGTGCATAAAAACTATTACTCCATGCGAAGCAAAAGAAGTGGGATGCAAAGCAATAATTGTAAATGCTCTTCATATCTACAGGAAGGCATATGATATTGTATGCAGAGCAGGGTTGCATAAATTCATGAGATGGGATGGAATAATTTTTACTGATAGCGGAGGCTTTCAATCAATCAAAAAGTTTCCGGCATATGCAAATGACAAAGGCATAATATTCAAAATGCCAGATGGAAGTGAAGAAATATTCACGCCGGAAAAATCAATAGAAGTGCAGGAAAAAATCGGAAGCGATTTTATGTTTGCATTAGATGATTGCCCTTCATATCCGTACAGCAGAGAAAGAGCAGAGAAGGCTGTGGAGAGAACAATAAAATGGGCTGAGCGCTGCCAGGGAAAAAGAACATTTGCAATTTTGCAGGGTGGCATATATGAAGATCTACGCCGTCTTTGCATCAAAAAAATTTCTGCCATGAACTTCTTCGGATTTGCTATTGGCGGATTATGCATAGGGGAGCCAAAAGAAGAAATGCATAGAATGGTGGATATAACAACGAAGCTTTTGCCAAGAGAAAAACCTCGCCACCTCATGGGCGTTGGTTCTCCAGAGGACATTGTTGAATGTGTTAAGAAAGGAATAGATATATTTGATAGCGCTTTTCCAACAAGAAATGCCAGGCATGGAACCATTTTAACGAGCAGAGGAAAAATTAATTTGGGAAAGAGAAAGGTGAAAGGCGATGCAATAGATGAAGAATGCAGCTGTTACACCTGCAAAAATTTCTCTTTGGATTATCTTAATTATTTATTTAAGGAAAAGGAGCCGCTTGGTATGAGGCTTGCAACTCTCCACAATCTCTTTTTCATGAATAAACTCATGGAAAGGATAAGGGAGGAAATAAAAGAGTAAAGCAAAATTATTTTATCTTTTCGCTTTTTCAACATAATGCAGCAAATACTGGAAGAGGCAAAGAAAATAGTATCATACAAGCTATGCGATTCATGTTTAGGCAGACAATTTGCTAAAGTGGAGCATGGCATAACAAATGAGGAAAGAGGAAAAAAAATAAGGGAATTGCTTGGAATGGAGCCAGTGGATTATAAAGAATGCTGGCTTTGCCAGGGCTTAATGGCGGAGATAGAAAAATTTGCTGACATGGTTATTGAGGCTTTAAAAGATTATGAATTTAATACTTTCTTGGTGGGTTGCAAAGTGGACGAGGAAATTTTGGATAGAGAAAATAAAATAGCGACTCCATATGCAGAATCAATTAAAAGGGAAATAAATAGAGAAGTTGGCAAACTGGTTGCCAAAAAAGTCGATAAACCAGCAGAATTCGTTCATCCGGATATTGTTGCAATAGTCAATACAATATATGATTTTGTAGAGCTTGATGTGAGGCCTGTCTACATATATGGTAGATACAGAAAGCTTGTAAGAGGCATCCCTCAAACAAAATGGTACTGCAGAAAATGTAGAGGCAGAGGATGTGAATATTGCAATTATAAGGGTAAGATGTATGAAGAAAGTGTTGAAGAGCTTATCGCTGCCAAAGCACTGGAAGTTTTTGAGGCAAAGGATGAGGACTTTCATGGAGCTGGAAGAGAGGATATAGATGTTCTCATGCTTGGAAATGGCCGTCCTTTCATACTCGAACTAAAAGAACCGAGAAAAAGAAATATAAACCTAAAAGAATTGCAGGAATTAATAAATCAATATGCGAAGGGAAAAATCGAAGTCCTCGACTTAAGATATGCAAGCAGAAGCGAGATCGAAAAGTTAAAGGCGGCGAAGTATCCGAAAACATACAGGGTTAAGATAAAATTCGAACAAAATGGAAAAATTAATGAAGCAGTAAATGCATTAAGGGGTAGTATAATTAAGCAAAGAACCCCAAAGAGGGTTGCGCACAGAAGGGCAGATAAGGTTAGGCATAGGAAGATAATAGATATAAGAATAGAGGAGATAGGAATGAATGAAGCAACGCTGATAATAACGGCGGAGTCAGGCACATACATAAAGGAGTTGATAACAGGAGATGAAGGAAGAACAACACCCTCACTAAGCGAGTTGGCTGGGGTTGATATAAAAGTTGAGGAGTTAGATGTAATAAATATAGGTGATAAAGATGAAGAGATCGAGAGGATTTAGAAGCAAAAGTAGAAATAAGCTAACAAAAAAGATAAGAAAGGGCGCCTCCAATGTTATTACAAGGGCGATGCAGAATTTTGAGAATGGAGAGAAGGTGGCAATTGTTATAGATCCTTCCATACATCATGGTATGCCTCATCCTCGCTATCATGGGCTGACGGGGGAGGTAGTTGGGAAGCAGGGAAGAGCATATATAATCAAAATCAGAGATAAAAGAAAAATAAAACATATTATAGCATTTCCTGAGCATTTGAGGAAGGTAACATGAAAGTCGTTTTAATTTCTGAAGTTAAAGAGATGTTGTCAAAACTGAGTAAGAAGCAGGAGCTAAATAGAGAGCAGAAAATAGCTCTTGAACATAGTGAAAAAGTGGCAAAATTGCCTGCTAAAAAAGCCAGAGAACTGGCGAAAAAATTAATGGAAATTGGAAAAATAGATGAAAAGAAGGCATGCAAAATAGCAGATTTGTTGCCAAAAGATAGGGAAGAAGTGGTTGCAATATTTGTTAAGGAAACTTATATTCCCTCTGACGAAGAAATAGAACAGATATTAGAATTGGTGAGGCAATATATTTAGGAGGGATAAATGGAGGATTATGTTTATATCTTGGATTATTTACCAACAGGGAGACCCGGGCATAGGAGAGGAGCTATAGCATATGGAATAGGGGAAAACCAATTTACATTGCTAGAACTAATCCCCAAACCCAATGTCACGCTCTCGATAGGAGAAAGAGTATACGTTGGCAAAGAGCTGGATAAAAGAGAAAAAATCGCAAAAGTTAAAGGTAGAGTTAATTACGAGGATTTGACACCGACTGCTCATGGAGAGATTTTTTACGTATTGCTTGATATAATAAAGAATAATGAAGAGAGATTCGTGAAATTTTTTAATGAATCTCCCCCAATCACGACTCGTTTTCATTCTCTGGAATTACTTCCTGGCTTGGGTAAAAAAACAATGCTTGAAATTCTTGAAGAAAGGAAGAAGGAGCCATTCAAAAGTTTTGAGGATATTAAGAAAAGAGTTAAAACAATTCACAGTCCGGAAAAGATAATCGCAAAAAGAATATTAGAAGAATTGGAAAATCCAAATGAAAAATATCGTCTCTTTACTAGACCGCCTTTAATCAAGAGATGAAATTAAGCCAGCATTTTTTGGTTGATGAAAAAGTGGCAGAAAGGCAAATTGAATATGCAAATTTATGCGAAGATGATATAGTTTTGGAAATAGGTGCCGGAAATGGCATTTTAACTAAAAAAATTGCTAGAATTGCAAAAGTGATTGCAATTGAAATTGACAGGAAATTTATAGAACGACTTAAAAAAATAAGGAATGTTGAAGTTATTCACGGCGATGCATTAAAAGTGGATTTTAATAAATTAGAGTTCAACAAGGTTATTTCCAATATTCCATATCATATTTCCTCTCCACTCACCTTTAAACTTCTGGAGAAAAATTTTGATCTTGGCATTCTAATGTATCAAAAGGAGTTTGCTGAAAGAATGGTTGCAAAACCAGGTAGCAAGGAATACTCCAGACTTTCAGTAATGGTTTATTATAGAGCAGATTGTGAAATTCTGGAATATGTGCCAAAGGAAGCATTTTGTCCAAAACCAAAGGTTGATTCGTGTATTGTTAAGATTGTACCAATAGGAAAAAGATTTGATGTTGATGAAGTGCTTTTTGAAAGAGTAACTAGAGCATTATTTTCTCACAGAAGAAAAAAAATAAAAAACGCTCTTGTTATGGAAGAGATAATTGAAAAAGAAGAAATGGATAAGCTCCCGTTTATGGATAAGAGAGTTGAGCAACTTTCACCAGAGGAAATAGCAGAGTTGTGTGATAAAATAAAGGCGATAAAATGAGAGATATAAAAGATATATTTGAGAAAGTAGATGCAATACTGATAAAAAGCCCTGATGAAAACTTTTTTTATTTTACTCGCTACCACGGAATGTGGGAGAATAGCTTTGCGATCGTTTTTCCTGATAAAATAGAAGTAATAGCTCCTCCTCTGGAGGAAGGAAAAGCACATTTTTATAAGAATAAAGAAGAAATGGAAAAATTGCTTAAAAAAATCTTAAATGTCGAAAAAATTGGGTTTAATGGAGCGATTCTGCCGCATAACGATTTTTTGTATTTGAAAAGGTTATTAAAAGTAAAATTTGTGGATGTAAGCAAGGAATTGAAGTATCTCAGATTGATAAAAAGAAGTGATGAAATAGCAGCTATAAAAAGGGCGTGCAGACTCTCCTTAAAAATTCTGGATGAAACAGAAGTGGAAGAGAAAAGCGAAAAGGAAGTGGTTTACTTTATTGAATGCGAGATGAGAAAAAGAGATGCGCTGCCTGCATTTCCAACAATTGTTGCCTTCGGAAAAAACACTGCATCTCCCCATCATATTCCAGAAAACAAAAAATTTGTTACACCTGCGTTGATTGACATGGGTGCAAAATATAGAGGTTACTGCTCAGACATAACGAGAAGTTTTGTTGAGGGGAGAGGAAGGAAATTATATGAAATTGTTGAAAGCGGTCTGTATCTTGCAATAGATGAAATGAGAGAAGGTGCAAAAGCAAAAGAAGTTTATAAAAAGGTTGAAAATTTCTTTGCGAAATATGGCTATAAAATGCGCCATGCTCTGGGTCATTCAATAGGCATAAATGTTCATGATGGATATTCCATAAATGAAAAGGCGGATTTTGTGCTGAAGGAAAATATGGTTTTTGCTGTCGAGCCAGCTATATATCTAAAAAATTATGGAATAAGGATAGAAGAGGATGTTGTAATAAGAAAAAATAAGGCGGAAATAATCAGATAATCTTATAACTATGCTTGCATTCAAATTTTATGAAAAATCTCGAAGAGGTGGCAAGTAAGATTGAAGCAGAGCTTAACGAGAAAGATGACTTGAGGGAAAAAACGCTCAAAAAATGCAGGGATATAATAAGAATGAGCAGAAAAGCAATAAAGAGCGCCCATGCTGATAATATAGAAGAAGCGAAGAAGAATGTAAAAGAGGCAAAAAAAATTTTGAAGGAAATCAAGAAAGAAATTGAAAATCATCCAGACATACTCACAGCCGGCTATATGGAAAATGCTATGCAGGAGGTGGCAGAGGCAGAGATTTTTATTGCAATAATAGAGGATAAAGATCTACCTTTTCCTGAGGATATAGGGGTGAGTTATACAGCTTACTTAATGGGCTTGGCTGACGTTGTTGGAGAGTTAAGGAGGATGGGCGTTTATTTAATGAAGGAGGGAAATGTTGAGGAAGTGGAAAGAATACTGGAAATGATGGAGGAGATTTGCGACAAATTGATGGAATTTGATTATCCTTCTGGTTTGCTGCCAATTAAAAGAAAACAAGATATCATCAAGAAAGTGCTGGAGAAAATGAGAGGAGAAGTTGCCATTTACAGAAAAAGCAAGGAACTGGAGAGTAAAATCGAGGCAATAATTCAGAGATTAAAGAAGAAAAAAGGTGAGGATGAGGCAATGGACATTGATTCATTGCTGTGAGTAAATCACTTTTCCATTTTTTATTACTTCTTCAACAAGATTCACTCCTATTTTATAAGGAATGAAGAGATGAGATGGCACATTCATTATTAAAATGTCTGCATTTTTTCCTACTTCAATACTTCCCACTTTCTTTTCCATTTTTAAGGCTTTTGCAGCATTTATTGTAGCTGCTTTTAATGCCTCAATTGGCTTCATCCTCATTTTATAGCATGCGAGCTGAACAATAAACTGCATATTTGTAACATAACAATTTGGATTCAAATCGGTGGCTAAAGCAACATCTATGCCATAGCGAAGCATTTTATTTGCATCTGGATATTCCTCATTCAAAATAAAAGGTGTTGCAGGCAGCAAAGTTGCTACTACGCCAGCATCTGCAAGCAACTCCATTTCTTTCTCGCTAGTCATCAACAAATGATCAGCAGAAGCAGCTTCTAGCTCTGCCGCAAGTTTGCTGCACCCCATGCAGGAAAATTCATCAGCGTGAATCTTTGGCAACATACCATACTTTTTTGCCTCCATCAGTATTTTCCTTGATTGCTCTACGTTAAAGTAGCCAACTTCGCAAAAAACATCACAGAATTTTGCCAGCTTTCTTTCTCCAATTTCAGGCAGCATCTCTTCCACAATAACATCAACAAAATCATCCGCTTTCATGTCTTTAGGAACTGCATGCGCAAGAAAAGTTGGAACAATGTCGATGGAAGCGTTATTTTTAATTTCATTTATTACTTCAAGCATTTTTATTTCATTTTCTGTATCCAGTCCATAACCGCTTTTTATCTCCGCCGTAGTTGTTCCATGCTTAATCATTTCTTTTACTCTTTCCATTGTTTCTTTTTTCAATTTTTCCTTGCTTGCTTTTCTTGTTTGTTCGACTGTATAAGCTATTCCCCCGCCTCTTTCAGCAATTTCTTTATAGCTAAGCCCCTCAATTTTCCATTCTATTTCAAAGGCGCGATAGCCAGAAAAAATGGCATGGGTATGGCAATCAACAAAGCCCGGCATGACAAATTTGTTGGAAGCATCAATAATCTCATCCGCCTTTTCCTCCCTTCCTATACTTTTTATTTTCCCGTTTTCGATATAAATGCTTGTATTTTTGATGATTTTATATCCATCAAAAAGCTCTCCTATGTTTTTAATGAGCAAGCTCATGAATGTATATGGTGTAGCGTTAATAAAGAATGTGATTATTCAGGCGAAGCTATGCTTTGAAAATAATAGGAAAAAGCTGAATTTGTTACAGCAGCGCATGCACTGCAAATAATGCCACCAAAAAAATGAGGCCAATTTTTGTTATTAGTATGCTTTCATTTCGTTTTTTTGGATCCCATCCATAGTCATCGAGGCGGTAGAACAAAAGCCATCCGTACTGGCTGAAGAAAGCAAATAATGAAAGCAATATAACTTCAAGCCATTCCTTGCCAAGCTTGAAAGTTTCCTCCACACCATAAAAATATCCCATCTGAACGTAGAAAGAACCGATAACCAAGAACATTGCTCCTATTGCCATCTGGCTTTCATGATGGAAAAGTCCTTCAGCATATAGGGAAACGATTGCTCCTATTATAGCGAACACAATTACAGGCCATCCGCTTTGCCATGCAAGATATATGGCAATGAAAAGCAGAATTGCCAAACTTGCTACAAGCAAAATTTTCAGTGCTTTTTTGCTTAAAGTATATCTGGCCTCAATTTCGTAATGATACAAGTCATGAATTGTATGAGCTAGAACATAATGGGTGAGAAATCCTCCAAAGCTTGTTAATATAAGGCCAGTCCAGTAAATTTTTTCTAAAAACAAAGCGGCAAAAAACGAACCAAGTAAAGGAAAAAATCCTCCTGTTATTATAGAGGTAAAAATGGTAAAGGGAGATAGCATACCCTTTTCCTCTATTGCCATCAAATCACCATATTGATGTTCTTTATCATTGCATTAACAATATAACGTGGTGCCTCCCTCAATAAATTTTTATAAATAGTATCTGGAATCAAAGGTGAAGAGGCAATTTCCACTGCTCTTTCAACATGCTTTTTAATTTCTTCCCTATAAATCTCCCTCAAATCAAGCCCATTTCTCTTCAAAGCTTCCTCTATAATCTCTGTTCCATTTTGTTTTAGTTTTTTCACAATCTCAGGGTTTAAATTGTTACCATAAGCCCTTATTATTGGCATTATTATGCCTTCCTCCAGTTTTCCATTTACTATGTCAACCAAGTCATCAGCAAGCTGATAAGCCATTCCCACCTCCCTTCCATATTCTCTCATTAGTTCAATCAGTTCCCTTGGTGCCTTTGCTTCAATGGCTCCAGCCCTGCATGCAGTGGCAAATAGAGAGGCTGTTTTCATTTCTATTATTTTGAAATATTCTCTTACAAGTTCATCGGGTTTTTCACCATTCAATATATTTTCTAGATGGGCATTAAAATCAATGTCTTTAAGTTGCCCGACAAGTGTTTCATCCCATGTATCTAAAAATATTTTTGCATTCTCTATCCCGTGAGATAATGAAATGCGGAAAGCCATGCTAATCATTTTATGCCCAATGAGTATAGCTGCTCCTATGCCACGTATAACATGCAATGCTGGTTTGCCCCTTCTTTCAATATCTCCATCCATTATATCATCATGTATTAAAGAAGCAGAGTGAGCCAGCTCAACACCCATTGCACTTTCCAGCGCATTTTTATAGTATTCGTCTTTGCCATCACATGCCCTGAATGCAAGCAGAAGCATGGCTGGGCGTAGCATCTTTCCTCCTTCTAAAGCATATCTCATGTCCTCATCATCGATTGTTCTATCAATTTCTCTTCTTACTTCATTCTGGGCATAACTAAAGAACTCTTGGAAAGTTAGAGTCGTAGCTTTTATAGACATGAAAACCAAATAAAATTTTAGTATAAGTATTTAACCGCTCAAAAATAGAAAGAGGGTGGAGAAATAAGGAGATTATCTTGCCCAAATACCGTTTATATGCATTACTACAAATCCTTTTTCATTCATAAATCCATCAACTGTAATTTCTTCGCCTACCAAGCCATTGAGCTCCTCGAACATTGTTTCAAGAGAGCCATCTCCATCAATGTCACTCTTTGAAAGACCATGTTTTATTATTAACTGTGTATCGTTTATGTAATAGCTACCATTAATGTATTCCAGTATGCCATCCATTTCCACCAGTTCTGGCAAGGCTCTGGGCATTCTGAACCATATGCCATTTATATGGCTGACATAAAGGGTGCCATCTCTCAGCACGCCATTAACAACAACTTCTGTTCCTACAAGTCCTTCTAGCTCCTGCCATACGTATTCATATTCTCCGTCTCTGTCAAAATCACTTCTGGCAATGCTATTCAGGAACACTTCATTTCCGACATAAAGCTCAACGTCGTTTACAACGTAGACACCATCCTGGTATTCCAGCACTCCTTCTATTCTGGTATAGTTGAGCATGTTTCGCCATGCATGCTGCCACATATTTTTGCTTTCATTTGAGCCTTCGCATCTGTGATGCCATCTATGTCGGAGTAGCTTTCCTATTTTGTCCTTAACTCCTATTCCGTTTTCACCAGCCTCAGCTAATACAGCAAATGCTATTATTCCGGCCAGTGCCAGTGCTATATACAACCTCTTCATTTTTATCACCGAATAAACAGCCCTGCATTATTTATATTAATTTACCAGATTTATTCCATAATCGTTCCCAAATCTTTCCCAACTCATTCCAGACTTAATACAAGCAATATAACCAATGCCAGAGTTTCAAAAAATGGAGGGAAAAATAAAAAGGAATGAAGGAATAAGCCAATGAAAAAGAGTATCTTCTGAATTAACAACACTCCTATAAAGAAAACAAGGCCAAGGGTAAACGAAGATTTTGTCTTGACGAAGCTGTTTAAATATAAAATTAAGAGAGCCAGCAGGAGAAAAATATTTATTATCACGAATATGAAAAAGAGAGTGTTGAGAATTGGTAAATTCAGCCTTTCCTCTATTCTTTCCTTCCATTTTCCCCCAGGTCCATAAGCTGCTTCAACAAAGGAAGATATGATCAGGATGCTTAATAGCAGAGCCAGTCCAGCTTTTTTCATATTACCTCATCCTCCTTCCCTTTATTTTATTTTTCCCAATTTTTTCCCAAATCTCATAAAAATATTTCATATTTTGTTCCAGTAGTTCAGAAATAAAATACATTTTCGCATATCCTTCTCCCATTGACGTAACAAGGCTATTTTTTTCGAGAATTTTTAAATGATGGCGTATCGTTTTGTAGTCCATTTCCAATTCTTTTGCCAGCTCATTTGCATTCATTGGCTTTTCTGCCAGCTTCTCTATAATTTTGCCTCTGCTTAATCCTCCTGCTGTTGCCGCCAAAAGCCACCACAGTATCTTTTTTACAGGGTTCAATAAAAAGAAATGGAGGAGGAGCTTATAATATTTAGGAATTTATCTCAACAACCATTTTCTGGCGGAATTGTTTGACTTCATCCAAGCTCGGCAATTCAATTTTGAACTGTTTCTTCTTTTTCCTGTTGTATTCTTCTTTTCCAATTTCCTTCAATATTTGTCTTCCCTTTTCTCTGACTTCGTCAAGTTTTGCATTTACGTTGTCCACAGTATCTCTAAGCATAAATGCCATTCCTGTCAGCAGATTCCTGAAAAATACGGGGAATCCTTCGAATACTATATCTCTCTCCGGTAATCTAACTCTCCATGTTGGCTCCTCTCCAAACTCAGCTACTGGCAGCCCCATTCCCGCCTCCAACTCATCTGAGAAAGTTGGATCAAGCTGAATCCATTCCCCATCCACGTATAATTCTGCGCATCCGTGCAGGGAATCAAGAAATCCGAGCAGTTCATATGTTTCTCTGAGTATGGGGTCTTCATTTAGCATAACGTCAGCCATTTCACGGGTTGGAACAAAAGCATAAAGTCTATATCTTGCTTTTATACCTCCGGCTCTTGCCAAAGCAATTAGAAGGGACATCTGATCTAAGCAGACACCACCCTTACTTTTGAGTACTCCTACCGCACCAACCATTGGCTTGAATACCAGATATTTTTGATTTTTAACAAAGTAAAATATAGATTTGGCGTATTCGATCGGCTCTTTTTCATAAGCGCCAAGTTTTTTTGCCATCGCCCTTATTTCTGGTGAGTCACAGGGGCAGAGACGGGTTGGGCGAAGATATTTTTCATTGCTGACTGGTGGCAAATCCTTAAAATCTTCCTTGCTCAGCATTTTTGTGCTGTCATATTTGCTCTCATCTTCAATATGTGCCCATGGGGGTTTTGAAAGGCTTAGCCTTTTTTTCCATGCATTTAAATTTCTTGCCACAGCCTTTGGATTCCTGGCTACAACATATGAAAGAGGACCCAGCGTTTTTAGAAAGTTTTTCATAAGAGGCATTGGAGGAATATCTCCTAAATCCACTCTCTCTTTCAGCCAGCCCATCTTATCACCTCATTCCTTCAACCATTAGTTCGCGCATTAAGTTTCCACATCCTTTGGCTTCTGCTCCAGCCATCCTGCTTATTTCTCCTTTTATCACAATTCCTTCTCTTCCGCACTCCGGGCATGCTTCCATAAGTTTCACTTTGTCTCCAGTGATTATGAAACCTGGATAGCTATTGGCAGCTGGATCCAGAAAGGCAAATCTTCCCTCTTCGCCATATGAAACAGGTTCATAATTTTCATCAAGCACTATCGGATGAATCCATGGGGGAAAATGTTTGTATCTTGCTTCGCAATCTAATGCCAAGCCATTCATTTCAGACATTCCATAAACATCTCTGTAGTTGTTAGTTTCTATACCGAAAAATTCCTCTATCTTTTTCGCCATTTCTGCTGAAGATATCTTTATGTTTTCGTGTATCTTCCACCCCCCTCCTGTTATTATAACTGAATTGCTTTCCCCAAGATTTAGATAAACACCTTGTTCCTCCAGTATTTTCATTAAATCATATAACTGGAATGGAAATGTAATCATGTAAATTTGCTTACCTTTCTTATCCATTTCCTCCAGAAGTTTCAATAGCTTGAGCTGTCCTTTATGCATGGCTTTCTTTATCACCATCAATTTCAATTTATCTCCCATTCCATTAACCTGTCCAGACATTATTCTTATTATGTCGATGCTGAGTGGCCTTTCCGTTAGAAAATGGCGATGATTTTCATCGAATATTCTTGTTCCTTCCGCAACCCATCTTCCCATAGTTAAATGCGTTTTAATAGGCCCTGGATATATTATATGGGCATCATCGGCTGGGGGATATATTGTAAACAGCAAAATTTTATCTGCAGAATAAAACATCCTTTTCCTCGTTATCTCGTCCCTGAACATGAAACTGAATTTTCCTGTTGTGCCAGAAGAATGGGTAACAATGCCATTTAGCTTTTTCTCTGCCCATACCAGAAAGTCCTGGAGTTTCTTTCCGTTGAAATCGTAAGTTCCTATATCAACTGAGGAAATCTTATAGAGCCATTCATATAATTTTCTTGGGTCTTCATCCGGATAATCTTTGAAGAATTTGTCTGGAATCAGAGGAATTTTATTGAAGTCATCAATGCTTTTGATATCATCTGGAGTAACATTATTCTCCTTGCAATATTTGTGATAGAATAGATTGTTTGTATAATGATGCAAAAAAGCTTCCTTTATTGCTTTAAATCTACTTTCTTGGATTTTCTTTGAGTCATAAAGATAGTAATCATCCAGTCCATAAATAAGTTTATCCACTTCCTTCCATTTTTTGGGGGGAAGGTAAAATATTTCCTTTAGTCTATTTAATAAATGATTCATGTTGCCAATATATGTATAAAATATAATATTTCTTTAAAGAATAATTAAGCCAAATTAAAAAAGTTTTTACTAACATCGAAAAATTTCAAAAATATTATATATTCCACTCTGAATGAGTGCTGGAGGGGATTAATGTGGATGTAAGAAAAAAAGTATTGCTAATAGGAATAACAGTGGCAGTGCTATCTGCAGCCGTTGCAACACAGTATGCAAGAATAACAATAGGCTATGAATTCAGTGTTGTTCATCCATCCAATGGATTCATAAGATTTGTTGCAATGGACAATTCTACAGATGGACGAAGACTGTTGAGGATAGAAGATAATGATACGGCGACAATGACCATTAAATTTGGGGACATACCTAAGGGAATGAATAAAACATATACTGCAGCGTTTGCGATAGTGAATGAAGAAGGTTTCCCTGTAAATATTACAGGTG
>Ga0164310_10001126_pt1 | contig 14843 bp, 11 predicted proteins | sample GuaBasSedimGuay1_FD_121795 | JGI IMG/M metagenome (GOLD analysis project Ga0164310, IMG submission 121795) | Subseafloor sediment microbial communities from Guaymas Basin, Gulf of California, Mexico - Guay1, Core 4569-9, 0-3 cm | ecosystem: Environmental > Aquatic > Marine > Hydrothermal vents... | reverse complement strand
GCAAGGGTGGATGTGTACGGAAGTAGAGAAGCACCGCCAACCCCAGCAGAACAACAAACGCCAGGCTGACCGCAACCGGGTAGCCGGTCAAGAAGTCAATGGAGAGATCACTGTATCCAAACATTGTGTTTCTTTATACGGTGTTAGAACAACGTGAGTCGATAGTCAGCAAACAATAGTGTGATTTATGGACGGCGCACACCCGGGTGCGCTCAAGATGCCCTGGAAACCGCATAGCGGACCATACTGGCAAGAGAGTCATGGTAAATCGAAGGTTTCAGCGATGAGATGGAGTCAAGCGCCTGCTCTCCAAGTTCACTGGCACGATGATATGCATAGTCCAGGCCACCGGTTTCAGTGACAAAATCGTGGACTTTCAAAAACGATTCCTCACCACCGCCATCCTGCAGATACCGCGTCATCTCGCGTCCCGCAGCGTCACCCACGCTCTTGAGGGAGTAGATCAGCGGCAGAGTAACTTTGCCGTTGAGCACGTCATTGCCGGGCTCCTTGCCGGTCACTTCCGAATCGCCGACAAAATCCAGCAAATCGTCAGCAACCTGAAAAGCTGTACCTATTTTCTCGCCAAACTCGGCGAACCGCTGTCGTTCCTTCTTGTCACGACCGGTCAGGACTGGACCGCTCTCACAGGACACGGAAAAAAGCGAGGCTGTCTTATCGGCAATGATCTCCAGGTACTCTTCCTCGGACAAGGAATAGTTCTCGGTCTCCTCAATCTGCCTGAGTTCCCCGATCGATACTCTCTCGGTAGCGCGGGAGATAACATTTATCAACTCAATCGACTGCGTCCCAACCATGACCCGGAACGCCTTGGCAAAAATGTAGTCACCCATAAGTACGGAGATTAGGTTCTTCCACTTGTGGTTCACAGTGTCCTGACCCCGACGAAGGTCCGACTCGTCCACTACGTCATCATGAAGCAGCGTTGCTGTGTGGATAAGTTCAATTGCCAGAGAGGCATCAGCAGCGTACTCCGAATAACTGTCAGCAGCCCTCGCTGAAAGGAACAGGAACGCCGGCCGCATGCGCTTGCCTTTTGACTTCAGCAAATGCCGGGCAATCGATGAAATAAGCGGTGAGTCACCACGAAGACAGTCGTGAAGCTTACTATCAAACAGTTCCAAGTCCTGTCGAACCGGCTCCGTGTACTCTATTAAACGGCTTGTGTCGAGCGTAATCTTATCCTTGCCTCAATACATACGGTTCAAGAACTACCAAGAAAGAACCGAAACCGGTCGTTGTCAATCGTTTTGAGACACGCAAAATCGTTAGTGCCAATCACGAATGCCCTGCTCAGATATCCCTGCCCCAAAACCAAGAAAACCGCGTAACCCGTTGATATACACATCACTGTCGAAATACAGCCGTTCGTTGTGCCTGCCGGATAAGTCGATAAATGTCTTTGGCTCCGCCGCTCGATTATACAGGGAGCGCCCCATTTCATACGGAATAAGATCGTCATCAGGGGAGTGGGTTACCAGGATAGGGCAGGAAAGCCGACCCACCTTTGAAATCGAGTCGAAACGGTAGCGAGAGAGTAGTTTGGTTGGCAGGTATGGAAACATGCGCTGACCCATGTCATGGGCAGATGTGAACGAAGATTCGACAATCACTCCCGCGCACTCCACGTGCAAAGCCAACTCCACTACCAACGCCCCACCGAGCGAACGACCAAATATGAACAGGTTAGACGGATTGATGCCCTTTTCATTAACAAGCCAGTTATACGCCGCCGCCGCGTCAGCGTACGCATTCTCTTCGGATGGAGCCCCATCGGACATACCGTAGCCACGGCAGTCAAATAGCAAAAGGTTAGCGCCCAATCCATTCAGGAACTGCGCCGAGTAAATCCTGTGAGAGATATTGCCGGTATTGCCGTGGCAGAACAAAACTGTGGGAGCACTGGAATCGTTGGCCGGAATATACCAGGCGTTGATATTCTCGCCAGGAGCAACTTCAATGTAGATATCTTCATAGCGCATGTTAACCTCGTCGGGAGTCATTACCATCTCCCGGCTGGGCACAAATACCATGCTGTTTTGATTGAAGTACAGACCGGCACAGAGTGCACCAAACAGCACCACAAGAATGACTACAAACGCAACTAACATACTTATCAGTTTCTTAACCATCGGTCAGCCGCAGACACCTGAGTCACTTGGGAAAAGGAGTCTGGTGCCCCACAGCTTGCTGTGGGATTCTGTGTCCGGCAGATGTCCACATCTGCTGGATGCCACGGCACATGTGGACATGTGTCGCGCACAAATGAACAATCTATCAGCAGTAAACACCAGCATCACATGGAGAAAGCACAAGCCTACTCCCACTCAATCGTTGCCGGAGGTTTGGAGGAGATGTCGTAGACTATGCGATTGACACCCTTGACATTGCGGATCACCAGGTTCGATATCTCGGCCAGAATCTCGTTCGGTATCTGCGCCCAGTCAGCGGTCATGCCATCGACGGACGTTACTGCCCGCAGTGCCACCACGTGCTCATACGTGCGCTCATCACCCATCACCCCGACCGTTCGAACCGGCAACAGCACCGCAAACGCTTGCCAGATATCATCATAGATGCCGTGCTTGTGCAACTGCTCAATGAAAATGGCATCAACTTCCCGCAGGAGATCGCAGCGTTCTTTGGTCACTTCTCCAAGAATCCGAACCGCCAGACCCGGCCCAGGGAAGGGATGCCTCCCGATGAACTCGTTCGGGATATCCAACACGCGGCCAAGCTCACGAACCTCGTCCTTGAACAACTCACGCAGCGGTTCGACCAGCTTGAGTCGCATCCGGTCTTTCAGCCCTCCCACATTGTGGTGTGACTTGATTGTTGCCGATGGCCCCTTGAATGATACGGACTCAATTACGTCGGGATACAGCGTTCCCTGTGCCAGGAACTCAACGCCGCCGATTTTGTCAGCTTCAGCTTCAAACACGTCTATAAACGTGTTACCGATAATCTTGCGTTTCCGCTCCGGGTCTTCGACTCCCGCCAACCTCTCCAGAAAGAGAGATGAGGCATCCACCGGGTACAGATTGACTCCAAGCGTGTTCAGAGTACCGATAACCTCATCGTATTCGTTCTTACGAAGTACACCGTTATTTACGAAAACAGCATGCAGTTGCTTGCCCAATGCCTTATCAAGCAGCACCGCTGCCACCGTAGAATCCACTCCACCGGATACGCCAAGAACTACGGGGCACTTACCAACCTGTGTCCGGATTGCGGCTATCGATTCTTCTATGAATGACTCTGTTGTCCAGTCACCGCGAACACTACAGATGCGGAAAAGGAAATTGTCCAGAATCTTGCGGCCTTCAGTTGTGTGGTGAACCTCGGGGTGGAACTGAAGTCCATAGATATGTCTTTTCTCGTCGGCAATGGCTGCCGTCGCCAGGGATTCGGTTTTACCTATGGCACGGAACCCACTCGGCAGATCGACGATGGAATCCCCATGCGACATCCAGACCTGGCTGCTATTTTTGACGCCTTCAAAGATCTTACCATTATCTTCGACCTCAAATACGGAACGGCCGTACTCCCGATGCTCACTCCGCACCAGCTTCCCTCCAAGCAGATCAGCCAGGAGTTGCATTCCGTAGCAAAGGCCGAGAATAGGTACTGAACCTTCGAAGAAATCACGATCCAGTCGCGGAGCATCGGGATCTTTCAGAGAAGACGGCCCGCCGGAGAGGATGTACCCCGCAATCTTCCTGTCACTGTATGCCGACAGGTCTGCGTTGAAAGGTACAATCTCACAGTAGACATGCGCTTCGCGCACACGCCGAGCGATGAGTTGCGTATACTGCGATCCGAAATCCAGGATGAGGATCATTTCGTGAGTCTTCATGAAGCACCGATCTTCTGTTTGTGTCCCTTGATAATAGTATCATTTGCGCAGGCATCGTCCGTTTGGGGATTGTCTTCGATATAATGCAGACCCCGTGATTCCCGACGTGTTAAGGCTGATGAGATAATGAGTTCTGCGACAGTCGAAATGTTCCTCAGTTCTGCAATGGCGTAGGTCGCAGGTGTGGCAAGATAGTAATCGATAACCGTTTTCTTGATACGACGCACCTTTTCAAGAGCCAACTCCAGACGATTCCGAGAACGGACGATCCCGACAAAATCCGACATCACGCGACATAGTTCATGACGGTCGTGCGCAACCAGAAGTCTTCCTCCGGGCTTCACCAAAGATGAGGATAGGGTATTGTCTATCGGAACTGGCTGCGGAAGACAGCTATCCTTGAAGTAATCGTAAGACGCTGCGGCAGCAAAACGCGACATGACCACCGCTTCAAGCAACGAATTGGAAGCCAGCCGGTTGGCACCATGCATGCCGCTGTGGGCTACTTCTCCGGCAACATACAGACCGGCAAGTTCGGTTTCACCGTTTATGTCGGAGACTACTCCTCCGCAGGCATAGTGAGCAGCAGGCACCACCGGTATTGCCCGCTTAGTGATGTCAAATCCATAACGAAGGCACTCTTTGTATATGTTCGGAAAGCGCTTACGGACAAAATCCGGGTCCCGGTGGCTTATGTTGAGCAAGACGTATTCCTCACCGCTCCTTTTGAGTTCGCTGTCAATGGCCCTTGCCACCACATCTCGCGGAGCAAGGTCTTTCATCTCGTGAGCGTCTTCCATGAAACGGCGACCTTTGACTGATACCAGGTATCCCCCCTCACCACGCACAGCCTCCGATATCAGGAACGGCCAGCGCCCGGGGGCATATAGTGTGGTCGGATGAAACTGGACAAACTCCATGTTGCCAACTGATACGCCTGCTCTGAACGCAATAGCAACACCATCGCCGGTGGCTATCTTGGGGTTGGAGGTGTGATAATACACCATTCCCAGACCACCGGTAGCCAGCAGGGTAACCGGTGCATAGAAAATTTCAATTGTGCGATCCGGCTCCGAGAAAACATACGCACCGGCACAGATCTCACGGCCACTTTCGTTGTAAGTGATAAGATCGAGCACGAGATGATTTCGGAAAAACTGTATGTTGTTCTTGTGTGAGCGACACGCCCTCAGCAGTGCTCTTTCTATTTCCTTGCCAGTCAGATCAGAAGCGTGAACCACGCGGTTCGCCGAATGGCCACCTTCGCGGCCAAGATCAAACCTGCCATCAGCCTTCGTAAATCGCACTCCGAAACTCGTCAACTCCTCAATCGCCGACGGTCCGGCTTCGATTACACGTTCCACCACGTCCTTGTGGCACAGCCCACATCCCACCCGAAGAGTATCGGCTATGTGCGCCTTGAATGAGTCTGTCCCTGCCAGCACGGCCGCGATCCCCCCCTGCGCCCGGTTGGTGCTGGTCTCAGTCTCTGCTTTCTTCGTGACGATGGCGATACGCGCATCGGGGTCACGCTCGATTACTTTGAGAGCGTAGAATAGCCCCGCAATTCCGGAGCCAACAACCAGAAAATCAAAACGGCGATCCATCAGTCGTTCCGCCTGCCAAAATTCAGTTTCTCCTGCAGATACGCGATCAATTTTTCCTCTCCAGGGTCAAGGTCAACTGTGAGATCAAGATAGTATATCTCGCGATCAAAATCAAAGTCCCACAGCTTCACCCAGTCCTTGAGAGTGGTCAGGATGACATCCGAGTCATAGCGACCGGCCTGCTCCTTGATCTCGCGCAGCAGCGTTTGATCGTACTCCTGATGATCCGACAGCTCCAAAGCGTAATCGAGATCCCCGGATTGCATTGTTACCTGACGTTTGAGCGACTCGAAATTCCCAATTCCCGCAAACAGGAATACTGACTTGTCCTCGATATACTTGACCGACATACTACGGTTACTGCCTACCAGATTTGTCGTCTCGAATCCGGCGCTGTATAGTTCGGCCTTTGGACTGATTAGTTTCAAACGGTCCTTGATGCGATTGAGATCCTGCGCGAATTTTGCTCTGGTTATTATGATAACATCGGCACGCTTCAGTGCCTTGATTGGCTCACGAAGAATACCGTAGGGGAAAGATTTCAAATGCCGTGCCTCAACGGCGGCATCGTACGTGACGATATCAATGTCACGCGCCAAGCCAAAATGCTGAAAACCATCGTCCACGACAATAATGTCTACCTTGCCTGACTCTGCCAGGACTCGCGCACCCTCAGCCTTAACCGCGTGGATGGAAAACACAGCATCAGGCAACAGCGTGGCAAGGAGCATCGCCTCATCACCGGTGGCGGATACATCCATCTTCTCGACCTTGTAGCCTGAAGCGAGAATTGGCTCAGTAATCGTCCGCCCGTAACCAGACAGGACTACTCCCACCCGCACTCCGCATTGCTGTAGATCTTGAGACAGAAAAGCAACCAGCGGTGTCTTGCCTGATCCACCGACAGAAATGTTGCCGATGGATATTACGGGAACCGACAATGTCACGGGTTCTGCCGCCGTGGCTCTACGAATCAGAAATGCCAGACGGTATATGAACGAACACAGCCACAGAAGCAATGCCGGCAACGCCCACAGCGAAAGAGATTTCCGCCGAATGATCTTCTTCCACACTGATTCAAGCATGACACAGTTGCTCCAGAATATAGCTACCGGCCTCGGCTGCGGCCGAGTGTGCCGGATGATCTGCGGTCTTCCGCTCAAATGTCCGGGCACCCGATATGATCTCTTCAAGCAGCGCTGTCATCTCTTCCGATGATTCCACCCTCTGACCGTAGTCATGATCCGTGATGTACTCCGCAGCTTCTGTCACGTTATTCAAATAGGGACCGAACAGCACCGGCGTACCCGCCCAGACCGGCTCAAGGATATTGTGCCCACCAATATCCACCAGCGTGCCGCCAACAAATGCAAGATCAGCGGCCATGTAAATATCGTTGAGGATTCCCATACGTTCAATCAGTATCACTGCGTCCTCGAGTGGCTTTTGACCATACAGGTAGTAAGTGATATTCCGCGACTCCAGTAAAGCCCTGATTTCATTAAGACGCTCAAGGTGGCGGGGTGCAAGTACGAGCCGAATCCGCGGGTGATTGTCCCTGACCGCGCGGTATGCGTCCAGAAGAATCTCCTCCTCGCCCGGTCGCGTAGAACCGGCGACGAAAATAAACTGCTCTTCTGTGACGCCAAGCTGATGGCGCATTTGGCGTATTCCGTCTTCCGAACGTGGCAACAGCGGGGCGTCGAATTTCATATCCCCCGCCACCACAGACTTCTCAGGCTTCACACCAAAATGGGCATACCGTTCCTGATCCTGCTCTGTCTTGAAGAAGAAACGGCTATAGCGGGACAAAAGGGAGCTCAAAGGCTTTGTGATCAACCTGTACCTGCCAAACGAACTCTCAGACATTCGACCGTTGACAAGCACCAGCGGTATGCTGCGAGCGGAGCATTGAGCAATGAGATTGGGCCAGATTTCTGTCTCCGCTACCACCACCATCTTTGGTCGCAGTCGGTCAAGTGTCCGTTTCACGGCAATGTTCGCATCCAACGAAAAAAAAGAAACCGTCACCGGAGTATCATCTGCCTCACAGAACGTACTTCTCGCTGTCTGAAAACCGGTTGAAGTTATGACCGTAAAATGAATGCGCAAGTCCGGCTTCTTCTCTCGCAGGTACGCAATCAAGTACGACAACACTTTGGTCTCGCCCACCGAAGCCGCGTGCATCCAAATGTCCGTTTCATCGCGAGGGTCGATCAATCCCAGCCGTCCTCGCCACAGTTTACTTCCAAAGGCTGCCCGCAACCTTCCATAAGGATACACCAGCGCCAGGACTACGGACATAAATGTACGGTACAACCAAATCATAGGTATTTGCCAATCAGTTCTGCTGCACGTTTCGAGGCACCAACTCCACCGAGCAGTTTTGGCACCTCTCCCAGCCACTCACAAACTTCTCTCCTGTAGTCACTTTCGGTCCAGTAACGTGTCATAGCCTGTGCCATGTTTTCGGCTGTAGCCTGTTCCTGAATCAACTCAGGCACTACTTTCTTCCCCAGCACCAAGTTTACCAACGCGATCTTATCGAGTTTGACCAGACGGCGAGCAATCTGGTAGGTGATAAATCCTGTCTTGTAAACAACAACCATGGGGCGGCCGATAATCCCTGTCTCCAGCGTCGCCGTTCCGGAAGCAGTCAGAACCAGGTCCGATTCGCATACCGTCTTCCGGGAATCTTCGTACGACACCTTTACGCCATAATCACTGTAACCCTTCACCGCGGCTTCGTAGTCGCAAAGTCCCTTGACCGCGGCCACCACGGCGTTGCTCCCGTGTGTCTGATTCAGCAAACGCGCTGTTTCCAGCATTGGTGTCAACATGCGATCGACTTCCTGTCGCCGCGACCCCGGCATTAATGCAACCTGCTTGTTCCCCGGTGGTTCCGAACCGATAAAGTTCTCAGGGATATCTTCCAGCAAGTAGTGACCTACAAAATCACACGCGATATCATGCTGCTTGAAGAACGCTTGTTCAAACGGAAGAATCACGATCATGCGATCAACACACTCACGAATCAACCCCACCCGCCTTTTCCCCCACGCCCAAACCTGCGGAGAGATATAGTAGATAACAGGAATGCCAAGTTGCTTGATTCTCCTCGCCAGTCTCAAGTTGAACCCCGGATAATCCACAAGCACAACTGCTGACGGTCGTCGCTCGGCGATCTCGACCACACACTTACCAAGCAGCTTACGGAAGAAAGAGGCGCGCTTGGCGACCTCCCAAAATCCCAGCACTGCCAGATCGGAACTGTCGGCAAACTGTTCCTGATCAAGCTCAAGAAGTTTTGGTCCACCCAGACCGATCAGTTCCAGATCGGGAGTATGCAACTTAAGCGCGGCGAAAACGCGACTGAAAGCGTTGTCGCCGGAAGGATCACCCGCAGACACAAACAGCAACGGGGTGCCCATCTATGATGGTTTCTCCCCCATCATGGTTGCAATGGATTCCAGACCGATCCGTTCGATCTTAAGCGCCACACGGAGAGCTTCGGAAGCATCGGCAACAGAAACCGCCACGGGCGTGTCATTGATGATGGCATCTAGAAAACTCTCAAGCTCAGCACCCAGCATATCCTGACCGGAATCCTCTTTCTTGGAGTAGATGATATCCTTGCCGGATTTCCCCAATGGCAGACGCATACCTTCGGCCTTCTCGCCCGGCTCTGCTAAGCGATACAGGTCGGCCTGTTTGGCGGCAAGGTCAAGTGAGTAGTAGCCGGATTTCTGGAAAATGCGGAGTTTGCGCATCGGCCTGAGCGATATCCGCGACGCCGTCAGGTTTGCCACGGCGCCGTTCTCGAATGTCAATCTGGCGTTGGCTATATCAACCTGATCGGATATCACTGCGACGGCCGACGCCTGAATATCTGCAACCTCTGACTGCACAAACATAAGCGCCAGATCGATGTCGTGGATCATCAGGTCGAGTACGACGGCCACATCTGTTCCGCGCGGGTCAAACGCCGCTAACCGATGGGCCTCGATAAACGAAGGCCTGACATCCAGCCCGTCGAGCGATTTCACTGCCGGGTTGAACCGCTCAATCTGACCGACTGTGACTTTCACGCCTGTCTCATCGGCGATCTCCTGCAGGCGAGTCGATTCTTCCAGCTTCTGTGTTATCGGTTTCTCGATCAGACAGTGAATGCCTTTCTCCAGCAGCCGCGAAGCAACTTCGAAATGCGCCGACGTAGTAACAACGATCGAGGCAGCTTCCACCTGCTCAGCCAGCGCGTCGAGAGAGTCAAAAGCCATCACACCGTACTCGGCGGCAAATTCGCCAGCCCTCTCACGGTCAATATCGTACAGTCCGATTAGCTCGGAGTTGTCCAGTTTCGACAACCACCTTAGATGGTGCCGCCCAAGCGACCCAACGCCGACTACTGCTGTTTTCAATTTCTTCATATAGGTCCGATTCTCGTCCAAAGCACCTTTGCGCCAAGGTACGCAGAACTCTCGGCCACAGAAAGAGGAAATATCAGCCCCACTGGCCTGCACCCTAACCCACATGCTTCGACAAGTAGTAGGGCAAGATCCCTGTGATCCTGCCGATTTGGTACGATGGCAGCATCGCGGGGATGCTGCCCTACATAGCTGAGTAGACGATGTTAGCTGCCCCCCTCATTTCCACCTTTCCATCTAAACGCGCGTCTGAAACCGCGTGATTCTGCTTCAGCAACCGTTTCTACATAGCATTCGTTCCTCTCTTCTTCAATACGCGTAGTATCGTACTGCTGATCGAATGGAAGGTGAAATATCTTCTCACGGGTACGTCCAGAGATATTACATTTCACTGAAGGGTATTTTACCAGCGGGAAATTTTCTCTAACAGATATCCCCAATACACTAGCAAACTCTCTGGCTGGGTCAGATAAGACAGTGGATGTCACAAACGTCCCTCCTACTTGAATATCGCTGAGACCGAGCGAATCGGGGGATCTGTTACCCCTTTGCTTGAGCCAGTATTCGACTGTAGTTCCAAAAAGCTGAAAGATGTGTTTTTCGTGGATGGTCTTGTACTTCGACCAACATTTGCATTGCACGATCTGTGTTTCTCCGTCTCTCTGTACGATCAGATCTCTGCCAAGATCAGCAAGACCTTTGATGATACCCTGAAAACTGACTTGATAACCGTCTCTCTCGAAGAGGAATCCCACATACCGCTCATAGTCTCTACCGATTTCCCACTTGCTCTTTTTTTTCTGCCAAAACCTGTCCAGTGCGAGTTGGAACTTCTCCGTTGTAGCAAGCCTGCTGTATTCTGCCTCCGTCAACCATTTGCGTGCGGGGTCCTTGCCTTCCTTCTCAGTAGAGTCCTCCTTGGAGTCACCTAGAATCTTCTCTATAAGATCGTCGAGATCTTCCCCCTTGAAGTCAACAAGCCACGGGAATAGGTTCTCGTAGTACTCAAGTTGATACTTAAGCACTCGGTAAGCTTTCTCAGCGCGGCGTCGGTGCCGCGCTATTTCGCGAACTCTCTCTGCTGACCTACGAGCGGGGTGCGACTTATGTTCGAGATAATCTGCTGTCTCCATGTCTCGTAAATAGAAGTACTGTGCATAGGCTGTGCCGAGCCACGGAAACCCCTGAGATTTTTCTTCGGCAAGCGTTCGAACTGCTTCGTTATCCTCCTGTATCTTCTGCTTTGCCTTGTCAAGTTCCAGTGCCTCCTCCTGCTTGACCTTGTCCAGCTCTAGTGATGCTTCCTCCCTATCCTCCTGTATCTTCTGCTTTGCCTTGTCAAGTTCCAGTGCCTCCTCCTGCAATCTTTCTGCTCGGAGACGCAATGCTCGGGCTGTGTTAAGCCTCCTCGTCTCCAGCCAACTGAACAAACTGCTGAATGCGATGAGCACTAGGAAGATTCCTATGACTTCTACAACAGACATAGATATTGTGTACCCGAACCTGTATAAATATATTTTAGGCAGACAGCTTGATCTCTGCAACAGTGGTAGAGCAGAATCTGAAATGGTTCTGCCGCAAACCATGGCAGAATCGCTGAAGGATTCTGCACTACATAGCCGCTTCCTCCCGTTTCCTGAATCACCCTCGCCCCGCTACTTAGCCTTAACTATCCCCCGGTTGGAGCGCTCAAGGAAATCAAGAATAACCTGGACTTCCGGGATGATCTCAATCTCAGATTTGATCTTCTCCACCGCCTGTGTGGTATTCAGACTCGAGAAGAACAACAGTTTGAACACTTTCCCAAGTTGTTTTACGACCTCGGGGTTGAATCCGCGCCGTTTTAGTCCCAGTGCATTCAGCCCGATCACTTTCAACGGATACCCGCCGACCAGCGCGTAGGGGCAAATATCCTGCTGCACCCTGAACCCGCCGCCGATCATAACATGCGCGCCAATCTTGACAAACTGGTGCACCGGAAGAACCCCCCCAAGGATAGCGTGATCGTCAATCTCAATATGCCCGGCAAGGTTCACGGAATTGGCTAGTATCACGTTGTCACCGATAATGCAGTCGTGCGCCACGTGCGAGTAAGCCATCAACAGGCAGTCCTTGCCGATAACCGTCTGGCCGCTGGCGTCTGTCCCCCGGTTGATCGTGGCGTACTCGCGCACAACGGTCTTATCGCCGATTACCGCCCGAGTCTTCTCACCGCCGAATTTCAAATCCTGCGGCTGCGTGGCTATCACCGCGCCGTGCGCTATCGTGACATTCTCGCCGAGAGTGGCACCGCTCGCGATCAGCGCCGAAGACGCTATCTGGCTACCCTTGCCGATCACGACATCTTCTTCGACAATCGTATACGGACCGACTGTGACATCATCGGCCAGTTCGGCTTTGGGTGAAACTATTGCTGTAGGATGGATATTGCTCATCGGTCTACAATCATGGCCATGAAATCAGCACTGGCCACAACCTTATCTTCTACAAACGCTTTGCCTGTCATTTTGCATGTGTTACGTCGGAACGCCTGCATCTCAAGTTCAAACCGTAGCTGGTCGCCCGGCGTGACCGGCCGGCGGAACTTGGCGTTGTTGATCGACATAAAATAAACCAGCTTGGTTTCCGGATTCTCGATAGCATTCAGCAACAGCACCCCGCCCGCCTGCGCCAAGGCCTCGATTATCAGCACACCCGGCATGACCGGTCGCCCGGGGAAATGCCCCTGGAAAAACGGTTCGTTGATCGTGACGTTCTTGATCGCCACTACCTGCTTACCGGGGATCAAATCAAGAATGCGATCCACCAGCAGGAACGGGTACCGGTGTGGCAGGATATCAAATATCGCCCGAATATCAAGGAACGCTTCGCCGCCGCGTGAGTACTTGCGCTCGATTTTCTTCTTGTCGTATAGTTCACGCATCTTGCGGGCCAGCGCGATATTCGCGGCGTGCCCGGACCGTGCCGCCAGCACGTGCCCCTTGAACGGCGCACCGATCAGCAACAGGTCACCCAGCAGATCGAGAGTCTTGTGCCTGACCGGCTCGTTGTAATAACGCAGTGGGATATCATTGATAATTCCGGTCTCGCCGACAAACGCCTCGTCTTTAAGATCAAGCGCCTTGCGTATCCGGTCAACTTCTACCTGCCCTTGATCGGAATCATAGATAACAATGGCACTATCCAGTCCGCCGCCTTTTATCAGTCCCTGCTCTTTGAGTGACTCGATCTCGGAGAGAAAACAGAACGTCCGCGCCGCTGCATACTCTTCGACGAACTCCTTCTCAAGGTCCACTAACGTCGTGTACTGTGTTCCCAACGCGGGGTTCTTGTAGTCGATCATGAAAGTGATGCGGAGTTCATCCGATGGCATAACAACCAGGTCAACGCCGCGATCCGATTCGCTGTAGGACATAGGGGCGTCGATTTTGAGGTAGAACTTGTCGACGTTCTGGTTCTCAATTCCGGCTTCGAGCAGCTTGTCCACATACGGCTTGGCCGAGCCATCACCTATCGGCGGTTCATTGCTGTCCAGTTCGACTATCATGTTGTCGATCTGAAGACCCGCAAACGCTGCCAGTACGTGCTCAACCGTGTGGACTTTGGCCTCGCCCATCTGAAGCGTGGTGCCCCGGGATATGTCGACTACGTGGTCGATATCCGCAATGACCGACGGGTTGCCGTCAAGGTCCGTGCGAACGAACCGGATTCCGTGATCGGGCGGCGCGGGTTTGAATGTTATCACGCATTTGTTACCGGTGTGTAACCCGATACCTGATAGGGAGATTTCCTGCTTAACAGTCCGTTGTTTTTCGAACATACTTGTTTCCGTGGCTAAGTTGTCGGAGTATACACCCAAGCCGGGATGGGTTCAAGGGGTTTTTTCCCGATGGGGCAACGTCCAATGACCTCAGCTTCTGAGTAGGTCGGGTTCCGAACATGGTTCGTTGGAGTGAGAAACCCGACATCTTGTTTGCTATGTCAATCGGGGAAGAAACCCAACGACTTGACTCAGGCATCCCCCTTCCTCTCACCCCTTGGCGGGGGAACCGATGGCATACAACTGATATGAAGCGCCCAGACCGGAATCCGGCCCATGCACCATGCGCCAGGAGGGCTCCGTTTCTTCAAATGTGGCGAGAGAACGCATTAGCCCCACAGCGCTTTCATTTGATTCCAGGACACCCAGACGGAGTCTCAAATCCCCGATCAGACACGCCATTGCGCTCAGCAAGTCGAGCGGCTCCCGTAGATACTCGGAGACATACCACGGACCTACCGTTACCACACCATGACCCGGCTGTCCCATGATGTAGCCAGCAACAGCGTCGTTGGTAGCCGTCACGAGGCACAGTTCCGGGAATCTGTCAAAACGAAATCTCAGCAGTGCACTTCGATCTTCGCCAAATGCAGCCCTGTCCAGTGATGCTACAAGGTCCAGATCTTCGGTTCTCATCGCTCTTACAGAACGAGACTCCTGTGGCTCCACACGCCCCACAAACCGAAGCGACCTGCAGACTGTCTTGAAACCCAGCCGCTCGTATAGCGGGACCGCCAGCGTGTCGCCATCGAGATAGACGCTACCGCAGCCCTGTTCGTGCAGATACTTAATTGCATGCTCCATGAGTCGTTTTCCCAATCCGCGCCCGCGCATGTCCGGGACCACTATTAGCTCGCCGAGGAAACCCGCAGAATCGTACGGAGTAGCTACAATCATGCCGATGCTCCGACCGGCATCTTCAGCCACAAAGCACCCCAGCGGATCGTGATTAAGGAAACACTCAAACGTGGCCCTGGTCTCACTCAGCCAGCCTTCGCGTTTGACGCATTCGAGACAGAAATTAAGATCATGGGGTTGCATCTGCCTGATAGTCATAATACCAATGACGAACCGATTACCGTATCTGTCAAGTGAACAACCCGGAACAAATACAG
>Ga0164310_10001125_pt1 | contig 14857 bp, 11 predicted proteins | sample GuaBasSedimGuay1_FD_121795 | JGI IMG/M metagenome (GOLD analysis project Ga0164310, IMG submission 121795) | Subseafloor sediment microbial communities from Guaymas Basin, Gulf of California, Mexico - Guay1, Core 4569-9, 0-3 cm | ecosystem: Environmental > Aquatic > Marine > Hydrothermal vents... | reverse complement strand
GTATATTTACAACGACGAAGCAGACATCGACGCCCTTGTGGCAGCGCTCGTTGAGATGAGGAAGTATTTCGGCTTATGAGTTCATCACTGGACGATATGTATCGAGAGATTATTCTCGACCACTACAAGTCACCACGCGGCAAGAAACCACTGGAGAAAACAGATATTTCTTCGGACGGTATGAACCCTTCCTGCGGCGACGAAATCACTGTGGACATTGAGATGGAAAACCACGTGTTCAAAGATGTGCACGTTGACTGCCGCGGATGCGCAATATCAACAGCTTCGGGATCTATCCTGGCAGAGATCACCAAGGGAAAGACGTTTGAGGAGGTCCAGGAAATCGCCGAAGCCGTCAAGAAAATGCTCAAAGGCGAATCCGAGGAAGTTCCCGGCGATCACGAGGATCTCGATGCCCTCAAGGGTGTCAGACAGTTCCCGGTTCGTATCAAGTGCGCCCTTCTGGCCTGGGTAACGCTCGTGGAGGGGATGAAAAATTTCAAAGACGGCACCACCAACTCCAAGAGCATATCAACTGAGGAAGAACACTGATGTCTGAGTCCTCAGCAATGAAAGAAGCACTCAAGGAAGGCGTCATGCAGGCCCTTCGACGGGTGCAAGACCCGGAAATGATGCTTGGAATCGTTGATCTGGGACTCATTTACGACGTTGATGTTGATGACGCTGGCGAAGCCAAAATCAAGATGACCCTGACTACGCCGGCCTGCCCTTACGGCGATGTGCTTGTGACAAAGGCGCAACAGGCTGCTGAGAAAGTTGAGGGTATCACCAAAGCAGAGATGATCGTTGTCTGGAATCCGCCCTGGGATCCCAAGGAAATGTGTTCCGATCTGGCCAAGGACAAGCTTGGTATCTGGTAATTGACAGGCCGTCTCCCCCCGTATTTAATCATTTCCTGACTAATCAGACGGTTTCAAACTCCGATAATGAACTTCTAATTATCTCTTGCGTAGAAATCCCTGATCCTGTACTATCAGGGTCCGCTTCGACGGAAACAAAACAGCAACCAGATCACTTGAGGATTAGTTGACAGCAAATAGAAAACAAGAAGGAATACAGCGTATTTCTAACGCTCTACGTCCATCACTTTGGGCTCAATGCCGACGATGGTTGCGTCTGCATAGCTCCGGAGGTGAACAGGGCGCATTATGTAACCCTAACGTGAACCGCCAAATGGCAAAGGACAGTACGGTGAGACATCTACACTGCACACACAGCACTCTGGTCAAGGCTGTAGCTGCCTGGACAGGCCGTCTCTTTGATCGACAGACTCGTCGATCAAAGATCGATGGACTCTGTCCGATCTGCGGACTCCTTCCGAAGGGAGATCGTGCGGTGGAGTACTTCCTGAGGGTCTGGTTCACGGACGGAGACCTCTACGAGTACAAGTTCCTTCGCAGCCGCCCTAAGGATTGCTACCGCATCTCCGACAACGTCTTGAGGATCTACCTCGTAGACTCGGAGGTGGCGTACAGCCTTGATCTGGTCACGTCGATCCAGTTTGGACCGCGTGAGATCCCTCTGAATACTCCGGAAGTGGTCGAGGCCGAGAAGATCATAGCCGGTGTTCGGAAGGACGACTGACAAGCCCTCTGCGGAGGGCTTTTTTTTGCCTGCTCCTTCCTTCCAGATGGTGAAACCGATAGAGAAGCCCACCCGGCTGAATCCGGCTTCGCCAGATTTCTCTGGGTGGCTACTATCTGACACCTCCACGGATTCACCTGACTGCCAGGCAGAGACGCTCTTGTGCGCGGCAGATGTCCACATGTGCCGTGTCATCTGGCAGATGTGGACATCTGCCAGACACAGGGTTTATCAACAGGCCCCAAAGGGCGGGTCGCCAGCAAAACCAATAAAAGATGCAACTTGCAATGAAACCGTGGTATCGCTGTGGATTTTGATCTACTGACATTGGGGAATTGTTTAGAATGATTACAATTCGTGTTTTGTGCTACGATTGACCACCCTTCCAGCAGTCAGCCTAACTCAGAGTACTGTCGCAAGTTAGTCATCTCTGGCAACAACGGCACGCCGGGGCGGTTGTGGCGAGACATCCCTCCTGACCGATAGCGGGTGTAGACTGCAACTGGAAGGAGAACCTGCATGTCGAAGAAATTGCTTCATTTGATGCACATAGACAACAATGACAATCACGCCAATCTGGTATCGGCAACGGTAATGGAGAGTCAACTGCCCTGCCAGATATCCCGCTTCGCAGATGCTGAATCAGGGCTGGCCTTCCTGACACAGAACAACGTTGACTCAACAAACAGACAATCGTTTCCGGACATGATTCTTCTGGATCTTGGACTTCCCGGTATTGACGGGATTGAATTTCTTACCACTTTAAGAACAAACGACAGAACAAGAGGAATCCCGGTTGTTGTCTTGACTACTTCCAACCAACAGGAAGAAATCTCAAAAGCATACAAAGCCGGGGCAAACAGCTATATAGTCAAACCGGCCAGCATGGAGGAGTTCGTCATCAAGCTGGCAGAGATGAGCATGTACTGGTCTATGACGGCGGAATTACCGGAGTTGGTTTCGTAGGAAGCAAGTAACCCGGCGCTGGAGACTACTCAGCAATCACCGGTACCAGACGTGTCCGGGGAAGGTCCTCGTCACAGCGCAAACCGTCGCGCTTGATTATCTTTGCCGGAGTTCCGGCCACAGTCGTATTTGACGGAACATCGCACATCACAATAAAACTATTGGCACCGATCTTGACGTTACTGCCGACCGTAATCGGTCCCAGCAATGTTGCAGCGGTTCCCACAAATACATCGTCCCCCAGCGTAGGATGGCGCTTACCGTGATGTTTCCCCGTTCCACCCAATGTTACGTTGTGAAAGAGAACGCAATTGCTGCCCATCCGGGTTGTTTCGCCGATGACAACACCGGCACCGTGGTCAACGAAAAACCCCGGCCCGATCTGCGCCCCCGGATGAATTTCCAACCCGGTCATAAAACGGTTGATCTCAGATAGTATCCTCGGTAGCAGAGGAATGCCGAGATTCCACAGAAAATGGATTACCCTGTGGGCAACAATGGCCCGGAACCCCGGGTAGAACAGGAACTCAATATTCCTGCAGGCGGGGTCGTTGCGATAGATCGCCCTGATATCTTCAATAAATGCTGACATACGTTTCAGTATCGAACGAATCCTGCTTCAAGTTAGTCCTGATCTGTAAACAACGCAGTTGAAATATAATGCTCGCCGGTATCCGGCACAATTGCTACAACTGTCTTTCCTGCCCCAAAATCGCGGGTAACCTGCAAAGCCGCCCAGATCACGGCACCAGAGGATATCCCGACAAGAATCCCCTCTTTCTTAGCCATTGCTTGCGAAATCTCGAAAGCATCCTCGTTCTTCACGCGAATTACCTGATCCACGACCGCAGCGTCATAGTTCTCCGGAATAAACCCGGCACCAATGCCCTGAATCGGATGCGGACCCGGATCACCGCCGGAGATCACCGGTGAAGCATCCGGCTCCACCGCCACAACCCTACAACCATACTTCTCCTTGAGAACACTTCCGGTACCGCTCACTGTCCCCCCCGTACCGACTCCGACTACCAGCGCATCAAGATGAATATTACCAAGATCCTCCATAATCTCAGGACCGGTGGTCTTACGGTGTATCTCTGGATTGACAGGATTGCTAAACTGGTTGGGATAGAAGTACTCGCCTTGTGCTGCCAGCTCTTCGGCTTTCTTAATCGCACCCTTCATGCCTTCCGGGCCGGGAGTCAGGATCAGTTCAGCGCCATACATCTTGAGCAGCGCGCGCCGTTCCAGACTCATCGTCTCCGGCATGGTGAATACACAACGGTATCCCCTGGCTGCGGCCACCATTGCCAGACCGATACCGGTATTACCCGAAGTCGGCTCAACAATGGCCATACCGGGTTTCAGTTTGCCGTCCCGCTCGGCTACTTCGATCATCGCCGCACAGATACGATCCTTGATGGAACCGCCCGGGTTGAAGCTCTCCAGCTTGGCGTACAGCGTGGCGTCATCCTTGCCGGTCAGCCTGTTGATTCTTACAATGGGCGTTCTGCCGATGGCCTGAATGATGTTATCGAACCTCATAATCCGTCTCCTCGTTTGTTATGTCGGCAGACATGATAGCTGTCGTTAGAGAAAGGAAAACTGTTGCCTGACAGTCAATCTAATATCTCCATTCTAACACCACTACAGACCGGTTGTTCCCTGACACCACTATTCAAAATCGTTGATCCCGAGACCAGAGAAAGATGTCGGGTTTCTCACTCCAACGGTACATATTCGGAATCCGACCTACTGTTGCTTGTGAACCTGCCGTCTTTGTGCGACACGTTCTCGCGCTTCGCGCGAATGTCAGTAGGGCAGGATCCCTGTGATCCTGCCTTTGAAAACGGACGGCAGGAGCCTATGGGCTCCTGCCCTACAAGAACTGTGACATGATCTTACGTGTCGGGCCACAATCCCGCTTTGCGGACTCGACACAACGCTGCTATGGGGTTTATCAACAGGTTCCAAGCTGGTGGGGCACTCTTGCACACCAGTTTCATATTGAAACTGTCAGCCAACTGCTTTATCCGGCGTTAAGACAGTCTCAATACCGACCGATAATGGGCACAATAGAAAATTTTGCCTGTCTCTCGTCGCCCTGATATCGAACCTTCCGGAGCAAGTGTCGGAGAGACAGTTTTTTGTGGTTTTAGTGAAGGGGATATTTCGCGATGGCAACCACCAGTAAGAACACCGAGCCATCGGTTTCTCAAGTCAACGTGGTGCGTGTGGTGCGAAACACAACTATAGAACGACTGGTTACTTTCACAGTCATCACGGCATTGACCATGTTGCTGCCTTTTTCTGTCAGGACAATTCAGGCGCAGCAGACTGCTCCTGATACCGTCAAGATTGGTGTTCTTGCCAAGCGTAGCGCAGAAAGGTGTCTGGAAAAATGGGGACCGACTGCTGAATACTTGACAGACAAAATCCCGGGATATTCTTTCACTATTGTGCCGCTCGGTTTTGATGAAGTCAGTCCAACCGTAGAACACGGAGATGTGGATTTCATCCTGGTTAATCCCTCTTTCTATGTAGAGTTGGAATACCTGTACGGAATCAGCCACATGGCAACACTGAAAAACCTGTGTCTGGGTAAAGCATATACGGTTTTCGGTGGGGTGATTTTCTTCAGGGCTGACCGTAACGATATCAAAAGCCTTGATAACCTCCGAGGAAAGAACTTCATGGCTGTTGAAGAAACGTCATTCGGCGGCTGGCAAATGTCATGGAGGGAACTGAAAAAACACGGGATTGATCCTTATGAGGACTTTGCTGATTTGAGCTTCGGTGGAACCCACGATGCGGTTGTCTATGCGGTGCGTAATGGCATTGTTGATGCCGGTTGTGTCCGAACCGGTTTACTTGAGCAAATGGCATTTGAAGGGAAAATCTCCCTGGAGAACTTCAGTGTAATTTCTCACGATCATACCCATAAGCACGCTTGCTATTACCCATTTTCTCATTCTACGGATACATATCCGGAGTGGCCATTTGCCGAGGTCAAGCACATCTTCGACAAACTGACGGAACAAGTCGCCGTTGCTCTGCTTGGAATGTCTCCGGATGATCCCGCCGCCGAAGCGGCAAGATCCGCCGGTTGGACAATTCCTCACAACTATCAACCGGTGAATGAATGTCTGAAATACCTTCGCGTGGGCCCCTACAAAGACTATGGTAAGGTAACATTTCGGGATGTGACAGATCAATACGGCCCATGGTTGTTGTTAGCAACTATCACCGTGATCATAGTTGTCCTGGGTTTGCTCCGAGTGAAATACCTTAACCGGAAACTCCGCCTGACTATGGCAAGCCTTGGGGACAGAGAAGGGATGCTCAGCAGGATCACTGCATCTGTTATGGATGCGGTCATTATGATGGACGATCAGGGCAATATATCTTTCTGGAACAATGCGGCTGAACATATATTCGGTTATTCGAACAGCGAGGCAAAGGGCAGAAACTTGCATGACCTCATTGCCCCGAAACGTTACCACGAAGCACATCATAAGGCTATGCCACACTTCCTCGCAACTGGAGAAGGCGCTGCAATGGGTAAAACCCTGGAACTCACAGCGTTCAGAAAGGACGGTACGGAGTTTCCTGTCGAATTGTCGATCTCACCGCTGCAAATGAATGGCCAGTGGCACGCGGTTGGTCTCGTTCGTGATATCGCCGAGCGCAAAGAGGCAGAAAAAGCGCTGAAGGAAAATATGAAGAGAAACAAAGCTCTCCTGCAGGCGATGCCCGACTTGATATTCGTGCTTTCCAGGGATGGCACCTACATCGATGTCAATGTCCACGATGAGGCAGCTATATCCATCCCGCTCGATGAGATTATCGGAAAGAACATCCGAGACGCCGGATTCCCCGACAACGCCCTGGTGTCTATCATGAAAAGAATCAAGAGTACGTTGAACACCGGCCAGTCTCAAATGCTTAACTACGAACTCACCGTTCCACAGGGCCGGCGCCATTTCGAGGCACGTATGGTTCGGTTGACAGAAGACAGAATTCTGGCCTGCGTCCGCGACATTACAGAACAGAAGAAAATACAGGATTCACTGCTTCGCATGAAAGCAGCCATGGAGCAGTCCCGAGATGGCATTGCGCTGACAAATCTCGAAGGGAACATCCAGTTCGTCAACTCGGCCTGGGCTGATATGCATGGATGGGAGGAACAGAAACTCGAAGGCAAACCCCTCAGTGTGTTCCATACTGAGGAGCAACTGAAAAACGATGTCAAACCATTTAACCAGAAGTTGATGGTTACGGGCAGCCGCGAGGGTGAAGTCGGTCACGTCACCAGGGATGGACGAACATTCCCTACATGGCAGAGTTGCTCGTTGATGCAAGACAGCAATGGACAGCCGGTAGGCATCATCGCCGCCGCTCATGACATCACGGGGCAGAAGGCGTCCGAGAAGGCTCTTGCCCGTGCGCTCTCCCAGTTGCAGAGTGTCATGGATTCATCACGCCAGGTCGCAATCATCGTCACCGACACCGAAGGCCTGATAACTCTGTTAAATGCAGGCGCCGAACGTATGCTTGGTTACGTATCCAAGGAGCTTGTTAGCAAACACACTCCTGAAGTTTTTCACCTGGGATCTGAAATCATCGACCGAGGCAAAGAACTGACCGAGAAATTGGGACACCGGGTTAAGGGCTTTGAAGTACTCATAGCCAATGCTCGAACCGGCATCTACGAAGAACGGGAATGGACGTACGTACAGAAAAACGGCTCGCATATCACAGTGAACCTGGTAGTTAGTGCCATTTACGATGAGAACGATCAGATCACAGGATTCCTCTCCGTCGCAATGGACATCACCGAACGCAAGCTTAGCGAGGATCGACTGCAGCAGTATGCCGAAGACCTCCGGATGGCCAAGGAATTCCAGGAAGAGAACGCCAACCAATTGCAGAAGGTCGTTCAAGAACTGAGTTTGGCCCAAGCAGAGGCAGAAGCAGCAAACGAAGCCAAGAGCAACTTCCTGGCTAACATGAGCCACGAAATCCGTACCCCCATGAACGGCATTATCGGGATGACATCACTAACGCTGGATACCAACCTCACGGAAGAACAGCGCGAGTACCTCGGAATGGTGAAAACATCAGCCGATAACCTGCTCCAGATTATCAATGACATCCTGGATTTCTCGAAGATCGAGGCTGGTCGGATGGATCTGGAACTGATCGATTTCAGTCTGCGCGAAACAATCGAATCGGCCATTGGACCCCTGACGTTACGCACTGAAGAAAAGGGAGTAGAGCTGATACTGTATGTCGATCCCCTGGTTCCGGATAGTCTCATCGGCGACCCTACCCGCCTGCAGCAGGTCATCATCAATCTGGTCGGAAACTCCGTCAAGTTCACCGAAGAAGGCAATATCACTCTCCGTGTTGAACTGGAAACTTTAAACGGTAAACCGACATTCCATTTCAGCGTGTCGGATACCGGCATCGGTATTCCCGAAGACAAACTCTATAAGATATTCGAAAGCTTCACGCAGGTCGATGGATCGACAACCCGCAAGTATGGCGGCACTGGACTGGGGACAACAATATCCAGGCAAATCGTGGAGTTGATGGGCGGAAAGATCTGGATCGAAAGCCCCACCAACGAATCCGGTACCGGCAGTCCCGGGACAACTGTACATTTCGTCGTAGGCCTTTCCGTCCAGGAAACCCAGAAACCGGCTGTCTCATTCGAGCCAACCGACTTGTCCGGCAAGAGAGTCCTTGTAATCGATGACAACCTGACGAACCGCAGATATTTCAGCGCTCTTTTGGAGAACTGGGATCTCAAAGCCACTACGGCCTCTAATGGTCAGGAAGCACTCGACAAAATGGCTACAGCCAGCACAGAAGGTCACCCGTTCGACCTGACACTCCTGGATGTCATTATGCCCCAGCTTGACGGTTTTCAGGTAATCGAGCAATTAGCCACAGAAGACCGACTTGACGAAACCCCAATAATCATGCTGTGCTCGGCACATCGTAGAGGTGACTCAATACGGGCACGTGAAATGGGGGCCGCAGCCTATCTGACCAAGCCCGTCAGAGAAACAGCACTGTATGAGGCCATCGTCAATGCTCTTAGCAAAAAGAAAGACGGCCATACAGACAATGACGCGGCTGACGGCCCAGCAGAACGTCCTGCAACCGCAACAGTCGATACCTGTAACGGACAAATACTGCTGGCAGAGGACAACAAGGTCAACCAGATGTTAGCCGTCAGACTCCTGCAAAAGCGCAACTATGAAGTCACTGCCGTAGGCAACGGCCAATTGGCGGTTGACGCTGTCAAGTCTGCTGAGTTCGACGCCATCCTGATGGATGTTCAAATGCCGGTTCTGGGTGGTTTTGAAGCAACTTTGGCAATTCGTGACTGGGAACACGAAACTGGACACGCCCGCCTGCCGATAATAGCAATGACAGCCAATGCCATGGACGGTGATCGGGAGAAATGCCTGGACAACGACATGGATGACTACATCAGCAAACCGATAAGCCCTGCGAAATTGTATGCCTGTTTGAAGAAATATGTACAATGCGAAGAATCTCGTAAACAAACAACCAAGGTATAGAAGACAGTAGGATAAGCCATGAAACTCACATTTGATTACGATAAGGCGCTCACGATCGTCGATGGTGATGTTGATTTGCTCAAAGAACTGATCGATCTGTTCAACGAGCAGAGTAAAGAACTGCTGAAGAATATCGAGCAGGCTATTGAGGCCGGTGACGCAGAGAGATTGCGGAACGCCGCTCATACGATCAGGGGTGCGCTGGGGAATGTCGGTGGTGTAGCTGCTCACGAAATAGGCTCTGAGCTTGAACAAATGGGTGATCAGGGCGATCTCAAGAATGCTCATGAAGTATTTACACGACTCCGGACCGAGGTTTCTGCATTCGTAAATGAAACCGCAACTTCAGAAAGGCTGATGATGAAATGAGAGTCCTTATTGTAGAGGATGACCCCGTGTCGTTGAAGCTGGCTTCGTCAGTTCTCAAAAAGCACGGCTATGAGGTCACCGGGGCTGATTCCGGAAAACAGGCCATATCTCATATCGAGGAAGAGGGAGATGTGGATATCATCGTCTCAGACATCATGATGCCGGTAATGGACGGATTCACCATGATGACCTATCTCAAGGCCGACAGTAGACTGTCCAGAATTCCCGTTGTCCTGTGCACGGCTCTGAACGACGCAGATTCAGTCAAGAAAGCGCTCGATCTTGGCGCGGTCGGATATCTTACGAAACCGATTAACCCCAAAGCATTGGTGGAAAAAGTCCGCGCGGCAGAGAAAGGGATTCCGGGTGCAGTTGTCATTGTCGACGACGAAGATCTTCTTCGAAAGCTGCTCATGAAAACCTTGACACGGGAAGGTATTCATACCCTGGCGGCCGGTTCCGGGGAGAAGGCCCTTGAACTGATAGAGAATAACAAGATTGCGCTCGTCATTTCCGACATCAAAATGCCTATGATGAACGGATTAGAGTTGCTTGTCGAAATCAAGGAGAATGATTCCTCAATACCCGTGTTTCTCATGACCGGACACGGCGGAGAATTCAGCAAGCAAAACGTTCTCGCCGCCGGGGCCGATGGTTATATCACCAAGCCGTTCCGCAATACGGAGATAATCAGACAAGTCAAACCGTACATCAAGTAGCCACAGAGAATACTGAGATGAAAATACTGATTGCCGAAGACGAAAAAATTTCGAGAAAAGTCCTCTCAGCGCACCTGAGCAAGTGGGGTCACGAACTGCTGGTCACAGTTGACGGCACCGAGGCACTTGAAACCTTCAACAGCAATCCCGATATCCAGATAGCTGTCCTGGACTGGATGATGCCGGGGATGGAAGGTCTTGATGTATGCCGGGCTATCAAAGCCAATGATGATCGAGCTTTCACTTATGTCATCATGCTAACCGCCATGACGAACTCTGGCAACATTGTCGAGGCCCTGGAGGCCGGTGCTGATGATTATGTCACCAAGCCGTTCAATGCCGACGAACTCAGGGCACGAATTAGAGCAGGTGAGCGGATAGTCAATCTCGAAACCACTCTCAAGAAGAAGATTGTCGATCTTGAAGAATCCCTTGCCCACATCAAGCAATTGCAGGGATGCCTGCCTATTTGCGCCTGGTGTAAGAAGATACGAGACGGCGAGGACTATTGGAACAATGTCGAGGACTATCTTCTCGCACATTCCGAAGTCGATTTTTCTCACGGCATTTGCCCAGATTGTCTGGAGAAGCACTTCGGTAAACTCGAAAATACCCCCTGAATCCACCGAAACCCGGAGGTCTCTCAGCGCCGAAGCGCAGTAGCCGTACATACCCTCGAGCATACATATATTTGCCGGTGTCCACAGCTTGCAGTTTGCTAAAGAACCGCCTCCGCAGTATCCGCGCCGGTCCCGACAGACAACACACAGCAAAACGGGCCTGTTTTGACCTCCTGACAGTTATTGTCTCATAATTCTTGAATCTTGGATAACTTACGTTAAACAAACAGCTTAGCCCCTGCGTTGATAGTATATGAGCAGAATGGCCAGAGTTCCAAACTTGACGTACTGTTCATAACCTATATATTGTTATAACTATCCAGAGGAACATACTCGACTACGTCTGTTCTTATAAATCAACTATTTCCGGGAGAAAATCCGATGTTCAGTAAGTCCACTACCTCGATTGTTGTGACATGTTTGATAGCGCTTGCTCCGGCAATGCTATTGGCCGACCCACCAAGCAGTTTTGATTTGCGCGATGTCGGCGGGGAAAACTATGTGTCTTCGGTCAAGGGTCAAATGGGTGGCACCTGCTGGACATTCGGTACTATGGCTTCAATGGAAGGCAATCTGCTGATGACAAACACCTGGGCAGACGCCGGCGAAACAGATGAACCCAACCTGGCTGAGTACCATCTTGACTGGTGGAATGGGTTCAACGAGCACAACAACGACGATATTGATCCTCCGGACGGTGCCGGTCTTCAAGTCCACCAGGGCGGTGATTACCTCGTTGCCGCAGCCTATCTCACTCGCGGTGAAGGTATGGTGCGGGATGTTGACGGGCAGTCATTTGATGTTCCACCGGCAAGATCGGACCCGGATTGGCACTACTACTATGCGTGGGATATCGACTGGTTTACTGCCAAGACTGACCTTAGTAATATCAATACCATTAAAGAACGAGTAATGTCCGGTGGCGTGGTGGGCACCTGCCTGAACTACGACACCTACTATATGGACCTGGATTTTAATCACTATCAGCCGTCCTGGTCATCGACACCACCAAACCATGCTGTCGCTATTGTCGGCTGGGATGATGACCGCCCCACACCGGCTTCACAACCCGGAGCCTGGCTGATCAAGAACAGTTGGGGGACGGAGTACGGCTTTGCGGGCTACTTCTGGATTTCTTACTATGACAAACACTGCTGCCAGGAACCTTTCATGGGTGCGGTGTCTTTTGTGGGTGTCCAGCCGATGCCGTTCGAGAACGTCTATTTCCATGACTATCATGGCTGGCGCGAAACGAAAACAGACTGTTCCGAAGCATTCAACGCCTTCATTGCTGACGGAGACGAACTCCTCAGAGCCGTCAGTTTCTACACGGCCACCGACAACGTGACATACACCGCACGGGTTTATGACAGTTTCGAAGGCGGCCAGTTGCTCGACGAGCTTGCCAATTGCACCGGGACCATCGAATACAGGGGATTCCATACGGTCGAGTTGGGAAGTTTCATACAACTGACAGAAGGCAACGACTTCTATGTTTACGTGCAACTCTCACAGGGAGGGCAACCTTACGACTGCACTTCCGAAATTCCCGTTCTGCTTGGTGCAAGCTACCGAACCATGGTTGAGTCATCATCCCTGCCAGGTCAGAGCTACTACCGTGACGGTGGCACATGGAACGATCTGTACTCCTTCAACAACTCGGCCAACTTCTGTATCAAGGCCCTGACCGGGCTTACCTGCAAGGCGGAAGCCATTGGCGACTTCGGACCACCACCGCTACCTATCGATTTTAATGTGAAAGCGTTTGGTCTGACAGTGAACACCTGGGATTGGGATTTTGGCGATGGCGAAACGGCTATTGATGTCGGATCTGCTCCGAGCCACATATATGACGATCCGGGATGGTACACGGTAACGGTAACAATGAACACTGTGTCCGGCCCTTATGTTAAGTCGTTTGAAGGGCTCGTCTCGGCATACAGCGACAGCATATATATCGAAAACGTTAATGCCGAGCCGGGAGATACAGTGGTGGTAGACGTATCGGTACACAACTACCTGCCGTTGAATGAAATCAGAATCCCGTTTAGCTGGGCAGGACCGATGGGGTTGGAGTACCTGGAATACTCCCTTGAAGGGCTACGCACTGAGTATTTCGAGATGCCTCTGCAAATTAATGTTGATTCACAGAATGATCGCGCCACACTTCATTTGATCGCAACCAGTAGTGGGGCTTCCCCCTACCTTGAGCCTGGCGACGGACCTGTTGTGAGCCTGACCTTCGCAGTTCCCGATACAGCCACGGTTGGACCAAATCCCATTCAGATCGTCGGATATGCTCTCTGGAATCCAATGCTGGCATCGCACTCCGGGGAGTATGATCCCGAACTTATTGCCGGCTCCGTCAGGTTCACCTGTTGCGAAGGGACAACGGGCAACATTGACTGTGACCCGGCCCAGAGTGTTGACGGTAGTGATCTCTCGGTTCTGATCGATTACTTGTTTATCCATCCTGCAACAGCAGTGCTGTGCTGCGAAGCTGAAGCGGATGTCGATGCGGGTGAAGGCATTGATGGCGCAGATCTCTCGCAATTGATTGATCATCTGTTTATTCACCCGACCAGTGTCCCAAGGAACTGCCCTTAGTTTATGATTATATCGGAAAAGTAAAGCGGCTGTCTCCTAAGGGACAGCCGCTTTTGTTTGCCAAACAATCTCTTAAGCATACTATCGTTACCAGGAAACTTTTCGTTCATGTTGAGATTCGATATCCTTGCCAGCAGAACTCCTTAGTTGAGTCAGGCCCTTTCCCGCCCAAGGCGGGATGAGGCCTGACTCTATTCTGTGACATGATGTAACGTGACAGGTCACTTCGTGTAGGGTCACAATCTCCCGCTTAGGCGGGAAATCAGGACCCGACACAACGCTGCTATGGGGTTTATCAACAAAGCCCCAAAAGCAAGCGCAGAGCAGAGTCTGCGCCGTACGTTAGGAGCCTGAACCAATCGCCTCCGGACATCGCCGGTGCCAGAGACCCCTGAAAAACTCAGATTGCGGCACCCCAAACCTGTTGAAACGCAAAGACGTAGATTCCCTTGACAGATATTCATTTAACATTATATTGAAACGGGATGAAGAGCAATTACTTCTTATTACTTGTCTCTCGCCGACATCACAGATCCGAGTTGAAAGAATAGGACCTACTAATATGTGTAAGGTGTTTTTAATGAACAAGATAGCTGTTTTTGCAGTGACCCTTCTGGTGGCGTTGCTGATGACTCAGGCTGCGGTTGCCAAAGAGACCTATTTCAGGTTCTCGGTTGACTCGCGCGAAGAGCTCAGCAAGATCACCAGGATCATCTCGATTGACAACGTCAAGGACGGTATTGTCCACGCCTACGCCAACGAGAAAGAATTGGCGGCTTTTGAAGAACTTGGATACGACTACGAGATTCTTCCCCACCCCTCATCTCTTGTCGAAATTCAGATGGCAAGTGATGCGAAAGACTTGGAAGACTGGGATACATATCCGACCTATGAACAGTACGTGGCCATGATGTACCAGTTCGAAATCGACTACCCTGCCATCTGCCAGATAGACAGTATCGGCCACACTGTTGACGGACGCGGGCTGCTGTTCGCAAAGATATCGGATAACGTGGGTGTTGAGGAAGACGAACCGGAAGTAATGCATACCAGCACCATGCACGGAAACGAGACAACCGGCTACGTGCTCTGCCTGCGTCTTATTGACTCGATCCTGACTTCCTACGGAACCGATACTTATATCACCAACCTGGTGGATGAGACGGAGATTTGGATCTGTCCTGCTGCTAATCCTGATGGGACTTACGCCAGCGGTAATCACACCGTCAGCGGTGCCACACGATACAATGCCAACGGCTATGATCTCAACCGGAATTTCCCTTGTCCCGTCAATGGTCCCGAACCTAACGGTACCCGCCAGATAGAGACGCAGTTCATGATGAATTTTGCGGACGCGCATAGCATCGTAATAGCG
>Ga0164310_10001124_pt1 | contig 14864 bp, 10 predicted proteins | sample GuaBasSedimGuay1_FD_121795 | JGI IMG/M metagenome (GOLD analysis project Ga0164310, IMG submission 121795) | Subseafloor sediment microbial communities from Guaymas Basin, Gulf of California, Mexico - Guay1, Core 4569-9, 0-3 cm | ecosystem: Environmental > Aquatic > Marine > Hydrothermal vents... | reverse complement strand
TCCAGGTGGCGCACGTCAATGCGGATCATAGTCGTGGCCGGTTGTTGGGGCTGCTCGACTGAGAAACCAGGTTTTTCGGAAAAAACCTGGTTTCTTCGTGTTGGCTCGTAGCCGCGCAGTTGCTCCAGCGTGGACGTGACATCGCCCCCCCCCGCACCGCCGGCAGCCACGTCGTCCACCAATGCCTGAAGGGCGTCAATGGCCGCGAACAGCAACTCTACCAGGTCCGGCGTCAAAGCCCAATTGCCGTCTCTCACCTTGTGCAACACGTCCTCGGCTGCGTGGGCCAGCATTGCCAGTGTGTCGTAACCCATCGTGGCCGCGATGCCCTTGAGAGAGTGAGCGGCGCGGAATATGGCGTTCAGCGTGTCGGTGTCGTTCGGCGCGCGCTCCAGGGCGAGCAGGCACTCGTTGAACGCGCGCACGTACTCCCGGCTCTCCTCAATGAACATGTCGCGAAATTCTGAGAGATCAATCTCCGGTATAGCATCACTCATGACACTTGGCCTCCTGCATCGCCGTGACGATGGCGCGCGGCATCTTGGATAGGGCCAAGACCCCGTCCACCACACCGCGCTCGATGGCCGCCTTGGGCATGCCAAAGATGGTGCTCGATTCCTTGTCCTGGGCCAGCGTCAGCCCGCCGGCGGCCTTGATCTGGGCCAACCCCTCGGCTCCGTCACTGCCCATACCGGTCAGCACGACGCCCATACTGCAAGGCCCATTCAGACTAGCTACAGAGATCATCATCACATCGGCTGAAGGACGAACCGAGTTCACCGGCTTCGTATCCTGGAGACGAATAATGGGCCGCCCGCGTTCTTTCTCGACCGCCATGTGAATGCCACCCGGCGCTACGTAGGCCGATCCAACTCTGACCTCCTGCCCATCCTGGGCCTCTGCGACGTGCAGAGGGCTGCGTTGATTCAGTCGTTGAGCAAAAGAGTTGGTAAAGTTAGCCGGCATGTGCTGCACGATCAACACAGCGGCCGGCAGATCGGCCGGCAGGCGACGCAGGAGATAGCCTAACGCACGCGGCCCGCCGGTCGAAGCGCCGACGGCTAACATCCACGGCCTTCCCCGCATCCTTCCCAATGGGGGAGAAAGCGGGGCGAGCGGCCCCGTCTTGCTCTCTAGTGCGCGGTCGAGCTTGACCAACGTAGCCAATTTCACCTTACTGATCAGTTCATCACCTGTTTTGTACAAATCCACCGAGATGTTGCCCGACGGCTTGGGCACAAACTCGACTGCTCCCAATTCCAGCGCCCGCACCGCTGCGGCCGCCTCCTTGACCCCGCTGAGCATGACAACAGGCGTCGGTGTGCGCTGCATGATCTGCCGCAACGCTTCCAGGCCATCCATACGGGGCATCTCTATATCCAGCGTCACCACGTCTGGCCGGATAGTTCTCACCTTTTCGACAGCTTCTTGGCCATCGGACGCAGTAGAGATAACGCGGATGCACGGGTCGCTCTCCAACAAGCTGGTGATGATGCGCCGCATGAGGGGCGAATCGTCCACCACCAGCACGTCAATGGTTACAGACATATCGAGTCCTTTTGATGTCATTGCGAGCGTAGCGAAGCAATCTACTGCCCTCAAACGTAAGCAACAGTGGAGATTGCTTCGTCACTTTGTTCCTCGCAATGACAGACTGAGTAGTAGTTACGTTTCACGCATTACGCCTCACGCTTCGCCCCGCCACTCCTCCACCTCAGCCACCTCCTCGACCGTCAGCACCCGGCTCAAGTCGAGCAGCATAGTCAACCGCTCCTCGTGACGCGCCACTCCGGTGAGATAGATACCATTGACCTGGGCCACCATCTCCGGCGGCGGCTCGATGGCCTCCTCTGGCAGGCGCGCAATGCCGGCGACCGCGTCCACCAACATACCGACGGGCTGCGTCGCCAGTTCCACGATCAGGATGCGGGCTGCGTCGCCATATTCCGGCCCAGCGGGCAGCGCCATACGCTTTTTGAGGTCCACCACAGGCACCACCTGGCTGTGATAGTTGATCACGCCCTCCAAAAAGTGGGGCGCGCGCGGCACGCGAGTGATGGGCGATAACCGCACGACGCGCATCACCTGGCCGATCTCGACGCCAAAGTGCGTCTCCTCCAAGCGAAAAATCACATATTGATTGCCAGTCATTCGCTTCCCCTCTCTCTTTCCAATGCTTGCTGCAAGCCTGCGGCCAACTCGGCCAGCATCTGGGCGGCATTGACCACCTGCTCCATCGAAGCCGCCTGTTCTTCGACAGAGGCGGCAATCTGTTCGGTAGCGGCCGCGTTCTCTTCGGATACCGTCGCCGCCTCATTCACCGCGCCCATCATCGTCTCCGAGGCTTGTTCCTGCTCTTTCGTCGTCGCCGCCGTCTCCTGCGCCAGTGTCGCCGTCTGCTCCACCGCTCCCCGCGCTTCCTCCATCGCCGCCATCACCCCATCCAAGCGAACGCCGATCTCCTGACTCAACGCCGCGATCTCTCCCACCGAGGCCGCCGAGTGCTCCGCCAATCTCCGCACCTCGTCGGCCACGACCGCGAAACCCGCGCCGTGCTCGCCCGCCCGCGCCGCCTCGATAGAGGCGTTCAGCGCCAGCAGGTTGGTCTGATCAGCGATCTTGTCCACCAGCGTGACCACCCGCTCAATCTCTCCCAGCCTGTCTCCCAACGCCCCCACCACCTGGGCGGAATCCTGCACCAACTCTTGGGCCTGGCCCGAAGCGATCCCGGTGCGGCGCGCGTTATCGGCGATCCGGCTGGTGGCGCCGGCCAATTGAGCCATAGCGTGCGAGGCTTTCTCCATCTGCCGGGACTGATCGCCAGCGCCTTGGGCCATCTGCCCCAAGGTGACGGCTACCTGTTCACTGCCGCTGTTGATCTGCTCCATCGTCGCCGCTAACTGATCGGCGGTAGGGGCCAACCGGGTCGCCGCTTCTGCAATCTCGATAAGCAAGGATTGATTGGTAGTCAACTGCGCAGCCAGCGCCTCGGCGTTCTGCTCTGATTGTCTCATCGCGCGCGCAATATCCCGCCCGAACAGCCAGGAAAGGGCGGCCAGCACATAGTTTACCGCCAGCGGGATGCTGAGATAGAACGCTTCGTTCACTTCCGTCTCTGGCAAGTCAATAGCACTCCAACCTCCGCGCAGGGCCACGACGCTCAACAGGAGCACGGCAATGATTGTGGCTATGACAAAAGGTCTGCTGGGCGTAATCAACATGCCGGCCGCGATGACAGCCGGTGTCAGAACGTAGGGCATGACAAAAAAGATCATAGGCGGCGCAGTCGGCGCCAGCAGCGACCCGACGACGAGCAGCACCCATCCGCCCAGAAAAAGGGGCGAGGCCAGACGCAAGTGGCCCCGCCGCGACAGCCCATAGCACAGAGCCAACAGCAACAGCAACGCGCTTTGGGCGCCGATGATGGCGGGCGTGAGGGAGCGAATCAGCGAGACGATCAGCCCCACCGCAGCGAATGTACCGAAACTGGCGAGTAGGATATGCAGCAGGCGCGCCTTGCGTTGCTCTTCCATGCACTCGCGGGTTGAAATTGATGAACGTGATACGCTAGTCATTTTACCTCCACCGACATTTTGAGAAGATACCTCAGAACGTAACTGCTCAACCAGGTAGTCATTACACAGCAGCAGCAATTCCCGTTTTGTAGCCGCGATTTCCAAATCGCGTCTGTTTTCCCACGTAAAGCACCCTGCGCGATTGCGGAATCGCGGCTACGACCTGACTTTTCACCCATAACGGGAATTGCCGACACAGCAGCAGTTCTCAATTCGAGGTGTCATTGCGAGCCCCGGACGTTTTTTCCCGGGGCGAAGCAATCCCCCCCAATCCCCCCCATCCACTTGGATTGCTTCGTCGCACAAAACGCTCCTCGCAATGACATATATGCCCGAGTAATTACCTCAGAACAAGCTGCCGCCATCCGGTAGTAACGACGGCGGGACCTGCTGCCCCGCATCCTTGCGCTTTTTTCTCTCGCACTCTTCAAAATCCTCTTTGCAGTATTGGCCGACGTACTTTGACGTTTCCGAGGAGAACCGCTCGAATATCGGGCAGGCGGCAAAGTGCGGGCAAAGGCGATCCGACCCGATTGTGAACTCGGATACAGTCTGCTGCAAGCTGCCGGCTATCTCTGCCAGCATCTGGGCGGAACCGGCCACCTGCTCCATCGAAGCTACATGCTCCTCAATGGAGGCCGCGATCTCTTCGCTCGCCGCCGCGTTCTCCTCGGTCACCGCCGCCATCTCGTTCACCGCCTCCACCATTGCCTCCGAGGCGCTCTCTTGCTCCTGCGTCGCCGTTCCAACTTCTTGGGCCAGGGCTACCGTGTGAGCTGTTCCCTCCTGTGTCTCCCCCATCGCCGCCAGCGCCTCCTCCAGGCTGCTCCCAATCTCCTGGCTCAACGCCGCGATCTCTCCCACCGAGTCCGCCGAGTGGACCGCCAGCCGCCGCACCTCGTCGGCCACCACCGCGAAACCCGCGCCGTGCTCGCCCGCCCGCGCCGCCTCGATGGAGGCGTTCAGCGCCAGCAGGTTGGTCTGGTCGGCGATCTTTTCCACCAGCCTCACCACCCGCTCGATCTCGCCCAGTTTGTCGCCCAGAGCGCCCACCACCCGGGCTGAATCTTGCACCGATTTTTGAGCCTGGGCCAAGGCATCGTTGGCCTGGCGCGCATTGCCGGCGATCTGGCCGGTGGCGGCGGCCAACTGCGCCATAGAATGTGATACATCCTCCGTCTGGCGCGCCTGAGTGGCCGCTCCTTGCGCCATCTGCCCGGCGGTCACGGCGACCTGCTCGGAAGCAGCATTCATCTGCTCCATCATTGCCGCCAGTTCCTCGCTGGAAGCGGAGAGTTGCTGCGATGTATCCCCAATCCGCTCCAGCAGGTGACGCAGGTTTTCGATCATGTGGTTAAAGGCGCGGGCCAGCACGCCCACCTCATCCTCCGTGGTGACGGGGACAGTCTGGCTCAAGTCGCCCGCCGCCGCCCGCTTCGCCGCGCGGCTCATCGCCGCCAGCGGAGCGGCGATGCGCTTGACGTTCACATAGGCCAGAACCAGCACGACCACCAGAACAAGTCCCCCCGCCAGCAATGATTCATTCCGGCCGCGCTGAATATCGCCCACGACGTCGTTGCGCAGCGCGCTGATCTCGACGACGCCGATCAGTTCGCCGGAATAGTCGTACAGCGGCCCGTCCAACACGCCATAGTGGTTGCCCGCGTGCGAGATTCTGCTGCTGACGGTCTCGCCGCTCTCGCGCACCTGCTCGTAGACCTCTGGGGGTACGGGCAACCGTTCGTCCAGAGTCGAGGCGTAGAGCCACAAGTCATCGCCCACCATCGCCCCTGCCTTCTCTGTGTCCTCGAACATGCTGATCTCGTCGCCGGTTTCGATCAAATAGACGCTCACGTCCAGTTCATAGTGCTCTGCATAATGGCGCAAAAACCGCTCCCCAAAATCCAGGCCCAGTTCCACCGTCCCGATGTGCTCTCCTTCGTAACTGACCGGCGCGATGCCCCGGATGAACACCCCGTACACGCCTTTTTCCAGGCCACTGATGTAAATCTGATCGGCGTTGGCCGCTACGACCAGGTGGCGAAAGGTGGACAGGTCGTCGTCGTACTTGTCCAGCTTGTGCAGCCGCAGGAACGAGGTGGCCGGAGGCAGATGGAAATGAAACACGGGAATGTCAAATTCTTCGTTCAGCGCCCGATAAACTGGCAAAGTCAACCGCGTCAACTCCTCCCGGTCATGTGCGGCGAACGCCTGCTGGACGTCGGGCATGTGGGCAAAATTGATCGCCAACGCCAAAGCGGTCTCCCCGTGCTCCTCTATCGTCGTCAAAAAACTGACGTAATGATCCCCAAAGCGCCGGTCTTCCTCCTGCTCGGCGATGCGGGTTTGTTTGACGACGGATAGGCTCACCAGCGCCCCCACGACCAAGAGGAGGCCGATCAGGATAAGCAAGAGCATACGCTGCGCGATCTTCATCTTGCCAAACAGCCCGTTCCGCTCCCCAACGCTCGATGAATTTTGTTCGCTCATTTTTCACTCCTTCATTTTTCGATAGATACGCAATCGCCCGTCCACCGCCTCCAGCCGGCTAGAGAGCGCCAGCGGGAGCATCTCCGCCATACCCAACGTCAGATAACCGCCCGGTTCCAAATAGTCGAGCAAGTGGCGCACAATGCTCTCCTGATACTCGCGGGCAAAGTAGATCAGCACGTTGCGGCACAGGATCAGATCGTAGCGTGGCAAGGGCGGCGGCGTGGTCAGATCGTGTTGCCGGAAAGTGACCAGTCGCCGGATGGCCGGCTGCAATGTGTACGTGTCTCCATCATGGGTGAAATACCGTTCGACGAACCCTGCCTGCAAATCCTGAAAACTGAGCGGCTTGTACACCCCCCGGCGGGCGCGGGCCAACACATTCGCGTCAATGTCGGTGGCCTGAATCTGCACGTCCCATTTGGATATGGCCGTCCCCAGTAAGTCAGTCAGGATCATTGCCACAGAGCAAGGCTCCTCGCCGCCGGCGCACCCCGCGCTCCACACAGTCAAACGCCGGGACTGCGCCCGTTTAGCGACGAGGGTTTCTAGAACAGCGTAACGCAGCGCCTCGAAGACAGCCGTGTCGCGGAAAAAATAAGACAAGTTGATGGTGAGAGCGACCAGCAAAGCGTCGAACTCGGCGGGATCGGAGCGCAGCACGCCCAGATAGGCCTGATACGTGTCAACGTCCCGCGCCCGCATACGCACCGTCAACCGGCGGCGCAGGAAACTCTCCTTGTATTGGCTGCAATCCAGCCTTCGTTCGCGGCGGATGTGAGCCAGCAAGGCATCGAACACCCGCTCCTCGTCCGCCGGAGACTTCTCAGACTCGGACACCATCACCACGTTTCACGTTTCACGTTTCACGTCTTTACGCTCAAATACTGCCGGACGGCTGTGAGCAACTGCTCGGCTTGAAATGGCTTGGATACGTGCCCATTCGCGCCCGCGGCCTTCATCTCCGCAATATCCACATCCTGCGATGAAGCGCTGGCGACGAGCACCGGCAAAGAACGAGTGACTGGGTCAGCTCGCAGGGCGCGGGTGGCTTCCAGACCATCCATGCGGGGCATGTTCCAATCCATGATCACCAGATCGGGCTTTTCGGCCCCCACCATGTCCAAACATTCCTGGCCGTCAACGGCGCACGCCACCTCGTACCCGGCCGCCTGCAAAATCTGTTCGAGCAAGCGTCGCATAAAAGCTGTATCGTCAACGATGAGAATTTTAGCCAAAATTCACCTCCTTTACTAGCGGTGCGTGTAGTGATGATAGCGAGGGAATCGCGATGCCCTTTGCGCCAGACGATCTTGTCAGTACCGGCGACTTCCAAGTCTCAGTAGATCCAAATTTCAGACCTCGGAGGTCTCGGAAAGTGACATTGGCAGCAAAATTGCTTAGATTGCGCCCGTTTTTACCGGCAAAGGCGCTCTCGAGAGACCTCCGAGGTCTTGTTGTCATAACATTTTGGATCTACTGAGTCTTCGAATTCCTCCCACGCCACTTTAGCGTTGATACGGCGTTCCAACACGCCCAGCATAGTGTCGTAGGGCGGTTTCGCTAATCGTTCCAGGTGGTTGCTGGACGTTTGCGATTCCTCAACGAGCGTTTGCGATGGCCCCAATGCCAATCCGCCCTATCTGAAATTCATTCTGGGCTTTCAAGCCTTTGTCGTTTCCTTCACCAGCACGAACAGCAGATCGTTCACGTTTGTCCCCGTTGGGCCGGTGCGGAGCAGATCACCTAGAGCGTCGAAGAAGGTATAGCTATCGTTGGTCTCCAGCGCCGACCGGGCGTCTAGTCCCAGCGCGCGGGCGCGGGCCATCGTCTCGCCGGTGATGACCGCGCCAGCCCCGTCGGTGGGGCCATCAGTGCCATCGGTCGCCAGCGCCATCAGCAGCACGCCCGGCCACCCGTCGAGCGCCAGCGCCGCCGCGAGCGCCAATTCCTGATTGCGTCCCCCCTTGCCTTCCCCCCGAATCATCACCGTCGTCTCGCCGCCCCAGACCAGGCAGGCAGGCGGGGATAGGGGGTCGCCGTGGGCGCGTATGCCCTTTGCCAGCGCCGCCGCCACCCGCGCTGCCTCGCGCGCTTCTCCCTCGACGTAGGTGCTCAGGAGCAGCGTATTGAATCCCATCCGACGAGCTTGCTCCACCGCCGCCAGCGCCGCCAGCCGGTTGGAGCCGACGATGACGTACTGCGTGTTCGCAAAGATTGGGTCACCCGGCTTGGGGGTTTCGTGCCAAGAAACCAGGTTTTTCTGTAAGCGGAGCGACAAAAACCTGGTTTCTTCTATCCTGTACCGCTCCAACACCGCCCGCGCATCCGCCGCCGTCGTCGGGTCGGGCACGGTGGGGCCGGAGGCGATAACGTCGAGCGGATCGCCGATCACGTCGGAGAGGACAAGCGTTATCAGTGTGGCCGGGGCGACCAGGCGGGCCAGGTTGCCGCCCTTGATGCGCGAGCAGTGCTTGCGCACGGTGTTGATCTCGTTGATCGTCGCGCCGGAGCGGAGGAGCGCGCCGGTGAGGGCTTGCAGATCGGACAGAGCCAGGCCCGGTGCGGGCAGCGTCAGCAGTGCAGAAGCCCCGCCAGAGATGAGACAGATGACTAGGTCGCGCTGCGTCGCTTGTTGCGCCAGGCGGGCGATGGCTTGCGCCCCGCGCACCGAGTTCTCGTCGGGTACCGGATGGCCGGCCTCGATGATTTGGAGATCGGGGCGACGCCCGGCGGGTCGCTTGGGAGATTGGGAAATTGCGTGGCCGTACTTGGTGACCACGACGCTCGCAGTCAGTCGGCCATCCAGAATATCTACGATGGCAAACGTCATCGGCGCGGCGGCTTTGCCTCCGCCGACGACGAACACGCGCTCATAATCGCGCAAATCATAGCTCCGACCAGCGATGGTGAGCATGTCGCCTTCTCTGTGAACGTGCCGGTGTACGGCAGCCGCCGGCTCGACGGCGTCCAGCGCGGCTTGCTGCAATTCGCGTGCGGCAGCGCGTAAATCTCGCTCGGCCATCGCATCACTGTCCGAGAATATCGCCCGCTGCAGCAGCCGCGTCCTCCGGGCTGACTCGTCTCCTCAGCAAAGCCTCCAGCGCCTCCTGCATGGCCCGCCCTGTGGTCGCCATCGCCTCTGGTGGGGGCGCAACGACAGCGGCCTCCATCGTGTTGCGCAATACAGCTCGATCTGCGTCAGATATATCCCACAGTCGCAGCGCGCCGCGCGTACCCGGCAGGAAACCGGCTGTCTGCGTCCACTGCGCACTGTGATCGGGCGAGACAAGCCATTCGAGCAGCAGCGTCGCCAATGACTGCCGCGCCGGGTCGTTGGCTACCATCGCCACTACCCAGCCCCGGGCAATGCTAAAGGGCCGCCCGTCGCGGGTGGGTATTGACGCGGCGGCGATGGTTTCGTCGGCCTCAAGCCAGTAGCGGCTGGCCCGCACCATCGTCATCTCGCCTTCTCCGGCCTTGAACCGCTCCCAGGCCTGGTCCGCGTCGGTGATGTTCAAAACGACCGTCGGCGAGATCGCGGGGGTGTGGTAAGTTGGTGAGATCGGCCCGATGCTGGTGCAATCGCTGTAAAAGCCTAGCACGCTCACCATCACCTCTTCATCCAGCCACGGGCGACCTTCAGGGTTGGTCAGTTGGCCGCCGCAGGCCAGGTATTGGATCAGCGTCGCGTCGTTGATCTGCCGGTCGCGTCCGCCGGCCGGGAAGAGGAAAGAAACGGGCGGGGAGATGACGTGCATCCAGGAGACGGGGGGCGAGTCAAGCAGGGCCGGGCGGTAGGCCATGTGCTGCATATCGGCGGCCACGACCAAGCCGAGCGTTTGATCGCCCACCGTCCCCAGTTCAGCGGCGAAAGGAAAGCGGTCAGTCATCTCTGCCGGCGCGAGGAGCGGATCGAGCGGTTGGACGAGGCCCGACCCGGCTGCGGTTTCCAGGTCAGCCGCGTCCAGCACGATCAGGTCTGGCAACACCGAGGGGGCGGCCGCCCGCGCCGTGCGCAAAAAGTCGAGCAACCCGCCTCGCCCGTAGGCTTTCTTTACGGTCACTTCGACTTGCAGGTCGGGATGGGCGTGGCTGAACTCGGTCAGTTGCTGCGCCAGGACATCGGCCGCCGGCCCCTCGCCGTAAGGATCCAATTCCTCCGGCAGCCACAAACCGAGCGTGATGATCATCGGTTGCGATTCGGGAAGCAGCGTGGGGGTGGGAAGGGGAGATAACGGGCTGGATGTTGGAGTTGGAGTTGGGAGTGTCGGCGCTTGCGCTCCACAGCCGGCCAGAGCCAAGATAATGAACAATGAACAATGAGCAATAAACAATATCCAATGTGCAGTGTCCAATTTCCAATGTTTGGAGGTTTTAGACCGCATAATGTCTCCTGGATTCGTAAATTCGCCATTCGTACATTCGTCCATTTGCCCATTATAACATAATCTGGCTCAAATCCCACTTGTCAAGCACGCCGGGTTAAGGTATGATTGGCGTGCGCTCCCTGGAGGTTGATTTGACCAAATCCCAAGCTCCAAACCCTAAATCGGCCGGCCATTGGACATTGTTCATTCTCATCCTGCTGCTGGCGGCCGCGCTGCGGCTGTACCGTCTGGATAGCGTCCCGCCCGGATTGACGCACGATGAGGCCGGACACGGCCACGACGGGATCGCCATACTGCGCGGCGCTAGGCCTATCTACGAGACGGTGGGGTACGGGCGCGAGCCTTTGTACGATTACGTGATCGCCGGGCTGATGGCGATGGGCGGCCCCACCGGTCGCGTGTTGCGATTTTCCCCTGTGCCTTTCGGTTTGCTTACATTGTTGGCTACCTTTGCTTGGGTGCGGCTGGCCTTTGATGGCCCGACGGCGCTGGCGGCTGTTGCGTTGCAGGCGGCTTCGTTTTGGTCGCTTGCAACCAGCCGGCAGGCTTTGCGCTCCGGCATGTTGCCGGCGTTGCTCGCATCCGCTGTTTACGTGTATTGGCGCTCGGTGCATAAACCACGAGAAATCATACAGAAAAAACTGGGTTTCTGGCTGGAAATGGGGGCGTTTGCTCTCCTCATCGGAGCTATGTTGTACACCTACATCCCGGCCCGCGTGTTGTGGGTTGTCTTTCCGGCTTTTCTGATCTATCTGGCAATCCTCCACCGGGCGACATTCCGCCGCGTGTGGCTGCCCACGTTGATCGCCGTTCTGGCCGGCCTGCTCCTATCCGCGCCGCTCTTTGCATACTTGCGGGCGCATCCTGGCGCGGAGCAGCGATTGGAGATGCTGGACGTTCCCTTGCAGGCGTTGTTGAGCGGCGATATTTCCGTCGTTCTGAACCGAGCCTGGGGCTGCATAGCCGGGTTCTTTGTCCCCGGCCGGGGCGACGATTTTCTGGCCTATACGATTCCCGGTCGCCCGTTCTTTGACCCGCTGACCGGCGCGCTGTTCCTGGCTGGAGTGGGGCTGTGCCTGGCGCGCTGGCGCGATCCGGCACGCGCATTCTCGTTGATGTGGTTTCTCGCCGGCATCTCTCCCTCCTTGATCACGGGTTCCGCCGCCAGCAGCACCCGCAGCATTGCGGCGCTGCCGGTTGCGTTTCTTTTCCCCGCCCTGGCGGTTGTGACGGGGGCGCGCTGGGCAATGGCGCGCTGGGGAGGGCGGATTGCCTGGGCCGTCGGGTTAGGGTTTGTCGGCCTGGTTCTCGCCACTGGCGTGGCCTCTGCCCGCGACTACTTTGTCGTGTGGGGAGAGTCGCCGGATGTGCGGGCGGCCTATCAGCACACGCTCGTCGAGGCTGCAGGCTACTTGGATGCTCAACCGGAGAGTGGGGTCGTGGCGCTTTCGACCGTCTACCCGCACGCCCCGCACGATCCTTACGTCTTTGAGATAAGTCTGCAAAGGCGCGATCTCTCGCTGCGCTGGTTCGACGCTTGCCGTGCGCTCCTCATCCCCCCCTCTTTCCCCCCCAGTGGGGGGGATGAAAGGGGGGGGGGCGCCCGCTTGATCGCTCCCGCCAGCGCATCTCTGGACACTTACTTTGCCGACTTGCCCAGCCTGCGCGTCCGCGAGCGCGTGGAGATGCGATCCGATGACCTGGACCCGTTCTTTATCGTCTACGACTGGGAGCCGCAGGTCGCTTGGGCCGCTTTGCGAGAGCGGACGCAGGGCGCGCGGGCGGATTTTGGCGGCGCGTTGCGGCTTTTGGGCTACAATCTGCGCGCGCCGACGGTCGCGCCGGGCGGGACAATCGAACTAGTCACACTCTGGCAAGTGACCAATCCACAGCTGCTTCGTCCTCAGAATCTATCCAACGCCAACGAGGAGCTTGTGCTGTTCACCCACGCACTGGACGCGGCAGGGAATATCGTGGGACAGGAGGATCGGCTCGACGCGCCGGCCTGGGATTGGCAGACCGGGGACACGATTGCGCAAATCCACCGCTTCACGCTACCGCCCGACTTATCTCTGGGACCACTCGCGCTCAAAGTTGGTGTGTATCGGCGCTCCGATTTGGTCCGCCTGCCCGCCTTGGTGGATGGCGAAAAAGTCGGCGATGCCGTTTTGTTGCAATACGTAGAGGTCGTGAGCGAGTGAATTCCAAATGGGAGTGGGTTTTTGTCGTCGTGCTGCTTTTGCTGGCCTGGGGCTTGCGTCTCTGCTGCCTGGAAACAGTCCCCCCCGGCTGGCGCGACGACGAACTGATCAACATCCACGCTCTCTCCGGCAAGTTGCTGGCGGGCCGCTTTCCGCTCTATTACACCGGGGCATCCGGCCATGAGCCGCTCTATCACCACCTGCACGCTGGGGTGCACGCCGTGTTAGGCTTCAATGTGTTGAGCGGCCATTTACTTTCTGTTGCGTTTGGTATGCTCACTGTCGCTCTGACATACACTCTGACCCGCCGCCTCTTTGGAAGCCGGGCTGCCGCCGCGATCACGTCGCTGGCGCTGGCGACATCTTTCTGGTCACTGATGTACAGCCGGACGGCCATACGCCACATCAGCTTGCCGCCGCTTGCCCTGGCGACCTTTTATCTATTTTGGCGCGCCATTTTCGAGAAACCAGGTTTTTCTGTGAGCGAAGGCGCTTCTGCTTCACCCGAAGCGACAAAAACCTGGTTTCTGGCCGGCCTCACTATGGGACTCTCTCTTTACACCTACCCCGCTGCTCGTCTGCTGCCGGTGCTGCTGGTTCTGTTCTTCGTCTATCTGGCCCTGTTCCACCGCGACCGATTCAGCCATCACTGGCGCAGTCCCCTCCTCGCGCTCCTAGTCGCGGCTGTGCTGGTCGCGCCAATGGGAATCGCCATATTTCAAGGGCGCAGCGAGACCGCTGCCGAGGGCATCGGGGCCGACGCCCGCATAGCGGAGCTGGCCGTGCCGCTGCGAGAGTTGCAGGCCGGCAACCCGCGCCCGCTGCTGGAGAACGTCTGGGAGACGCTGGGCATGTTCCACGCTACCGGCGACCCCGAATGGTTGTACAACATCTCAGGTCGCCCAGTGTTCAATCTTTTCGGCGGCGCTTTGTTGTGGGCCGGAGTCGCGCTCTGCCTGTATCACTGGCGGCAGCCACGTTACTTTTTCCTGCTCCTGTGGTTGGGGCTGGGGCTGCTCCCGGCCTTTGTCAGCACTCCGCCCGCCAGCCTGAGTCACACTATTCTGGCTCAACCCGTCGCCTACATCCTGCCTGCCCTGGCCCTGACCACAGCTTACCGTTGGCTTAAATCTCGCGGGTGGCAAGTGGCAAGTGGCAAGTGGTTGTTGATCATTGGTCGTTGGTCATTGATCATTCTTTTCCTGGCCGGCAACGCCGCCCGCGACCTCCGCGACTATTTTACCATCTGGCCGCAACAGGACATGGTGCGCTTTCTCTACCGCGCCGACTATCGCGAGGCAGCCCGGTACCTGGACGCTCACCCCGATATCACCAACGTCGCCATCTCTAGCACACTCATGGGCCCCTGGGATCTGCTGGCATTGGGCGTGGACATCCAGCGCGATGATGCCACCGTGCGTCTCTTTGATTCCAGCCGCGCGTTGATCTGGGTCGCTGAGGGTGCTTCCTCGCTCGCGCTGCTCACCACCTTTCCTGTCCCCGCCGCGCCGATTCAGGACATCCTAAAGGCGAACACCGATCCGCCGGAAGCTATCGCGCCCCATCTCAAACTTTACACGCTATCCCCAATCCCCAATCCATCTGCTTCTGCGGAGCAGGAGACCCGATCCCCAACCTCCAACGTCCAATTCGCCAATGGGCTAAAGTTGACCGAAACTCGCTGGTTGGGCAATGACATCCTCCTCACCGCCTGGCTCGTCGCTGCGCCGCTCGACCTGCCGCCCATCCCCATCGTCGCCAACCCGCCCCCGCCCGACGTCTACACCGGACCGCGACTGGCCGTCTTTGCCCACCTGCTCAACGCCGACGGGGCGCTCGTGGCCGGCGACGACGGCCTGTGGGTGGATCCGCTCACGCTCCGGCCCGGCGACCGCTTTGTTCAGATTCATCGCCTGACCAATGGGCCATACACCCTGGAGCTTGGTCTTTACGACCCGCTGACGGGCGAGCGGTGGTCTGTGTTGAATGCCGAGGGCCAACCCGTTGCCGATCACATTCTTCTACCATCCATGGATAGCATACCCTAGTTCTGAGATGGCTATTTATTTGTTGCTTTGAAAACCGTAAGCGTTCAGGTATACGTATGATTTTCACCGCAGAGGCCTCTGCTATGCAGAGCACGCAGAGAACGCCGAGTTTTCTCATTTTATCCCTGTGAGATGATATTTTCGCCCGGCTCTGCGACC
>Ga0164310_10001123_pt1 | contig 14866 bp, 17 predicted proteins | sample GuaBasSedimGuay1_FD_121795 | JGI IMG/M metagenome (GOLD analysis project Ga0164310, IMG submission 121795) | Subseafloor sediment microbial communities from Guaymas Basin, Gulf of California, Mexico - Guay1, Core 4569-9, 0-3 cm | ecosystem: Environmental > Aquatic > Marine > Hydrothermal vents... | reverse complement strand
GTGTAATGTCGCCTCGTGTTACGGCGTATCTCTTTGACTACGGAATCCGGACTCTGGTTTCCTCTGGCATTCATAATGAACTCCTTCTTTACATGCCAAATCTACAAAACCACGTCTTAACTTCAAGTCCTCTGTGTCCAAATTATGCTGAACCGATGCAGTTTGGCATGTATAACATTGAGCTGACGGGGGGGCTATGGATCTTCTGCGCGGTTTCCCTGTTGACTGCAGAGTGAGCTTCAAGAGGCCGATTTCAGACTCCTCCAATATCGACACTATACCTGTAATCGTTATTGAAAGCATCTGTTTCAGTGGCGATTGCCTTTTAGCTGATACCTGTTATACACCGCTTTCGACACGCGATTCAGACAGGCAGACAATGCTAGAAGGTATTTGGAAGATGTGGCAACCCAGTCAATTGGAGGATATATTCATCAAAGAAATACCAGACTCTGCAGAAATTGCCATTACTCCAGTATTTGTGATTGACAGTATCTGTTTCCGCGGTGCTTGTATTGATGAGGGCTACTGCCATAACCCTATCACAGGCACGGAGGATAATCGCTTAAGCATGAAGCGTGGGTACGACCTCTTCGGATACCAAGAGCCGAGTCCGTTTGAGGACGTGTTTCAGATATGGGACGGCAGAATCGTACACACCAGTTTCTTGATTCATGATGGTATTCTCGTGCCGCTTGAGTGCAAGGAAAAGACCATCGAGATTACAGTTCACGCTCGCCTACTCGAACGAGAGAGTGGGCTACTGATATCACGTGAATCAAGAGCGGCCACTTTCAGAGTCAAGAAATCCAGAAACTGGTATACAATCTGAGACATGAGTGTACCGTTACTGGGTGACAGAAGAATCAAGATGACTGGGTTCCTGCCTGCGGGCTTGTTGAAAAACCCTCCGGATTCCCCCGACTGCCAGGCAGGGACACCTGGCAGCACCGCCGCTCGAGTATGAATACTTGGAAGTGGTGACTTTATCAACAAGCCCCTGCGCAGGAATGACTAAGGGGGGAGAGACAACTGGCAGGACTGAATCATTGGCGGGTTAGAAGACGGACCCGCCCTTGTACCAGAAGCTGAAGGGGATGTCTGGGTTTCTCGGTCGCCAAAGCGCCCTCGGAACACCGACCTACAAGAGTGAAATCACATCCTCATCCAACCCCTATCTTTGTAGTTGAAATCAGGGTTGCTCAGGGATATCATGGGGTATGACTGTTCTTGGCATAGACCCCGGGCTTAATATCACCGGTTACGGTGTGCTACAGGTGCACGACGCTAACGGTAGCGGGATTACTCTGATCGAAGCTGGAGTTATCCGTACCCAGCAATCGGAGACGACTGCTCGCAGGTTGCTGGAGATTGCGTCGGAGATCGAGGGCATTATGGCGCAGTTCAAACCCGACGCGATGGCTATTGAAGATCTCTACTCGCACTATCAGCACCCGAAGACTGCCATCATTATGGGGCATGCGCGGGGGGTAGTTTTCCTCAAGGCTGCTGAAGCGGGGATTGAGGTTTTCTCCTACGCCTCGACTCGCATCAAGAAATCACTCACTGGTAACGGCCGGGCGAGCAAAGCCCAGATGCAGCGGATGGTTCAGTCAACACTGCAGCTTCCGACAATCCCGGAGCCGCCGGATGCGGCCGACGCCCTGGCTATCGCGCTGTGCCACTGTCGATCCCTTCACCAACAGGCGGTATTTTCATGATAAGTCGCATAAGAGGGACGTTATCACAGATCAACGCTCAATTCGCGCTGGTTGAGAATGGGGGGATATACTACGAAGTGCTTCTCCCGTCGGCGCTGGCTGAACGACTCAAAGACAACGGCCAGATTGGAAACGAAATCGAGTTTGACACTATTTACTATATTGAGGCCGGCGACAGAAAATCCAATCACTACCCGCGTATGGTTGGGTTCACTGATCCCATCGACCGCGAGTTCTTCTCGCTTTTCACACAGGTGCCGGGGCTGGGTGTGAAGAAGGCGCTCAAGTCGCTGGTGCTTCCGATCAGCGAAATCGCGGCGGCAATTGAGACTAAGGACGCCGACCAACTCAAACGGCTTCCGGGAGTAGGGGGGAGGCTGGCGGAGAAGATTGTGGCGGAACTTCACGGTAAGACCGCCAAGTTTGCTCTGGCGAAAAGCTCACAGCCACTGGCTGCGCGCTATACCAAGACTCCACCGTTCGTTGACGAAGCGCTGGCTATTTTGGAGCAGTTGCAGTATTCTCGCACTGAGGCCCAACAGATGATTGACACCGCAGTAAAGAATCACCCGAAAGTTGACCGCGCCGAAGAGTTGATCTCGCTGATATTCCGCGCCGGTCAGAGCGCCATGGAGCAATCCTGATGGCACGCGAACGGGTAGTATCCGGGGGACAACTAGGTCCCGACGAGGATCTCACACAGTTTTCTCTTCGTCCGCAATCACTTGCTGAGTATGTAGGGCAGAAGGAGTTATGCGGTAAACTTGAAGTGTTGGTTAAAGCTGCGCAGGGACGCGGGGAGCCTACTGAACACCTTCTGCTGCACGGTCCTCCGGGACTTGGCAAGACGACACTGGCACACATTATCGCGCACGAGATGGACTCCAAACTTATCTCGACATCCGGGCCGGCGCTTCAGCGAGCGGGTGACTTGATGGGTATTCTCACTAACCTGAGCGAAGGCGATATACTGTTCATTGATGAGATTCACCGATTGTCACCAGTGATTGAGGAATTCATCTATCCGGCGATGGAAGATTTCAAGGTCGATTTCGTGGTCGATAAGGGTGCGTTTGCAAAGGTCATAAACGTGCCGCTCAAGCGGTTTACGCTGATTGGGGCAACCACTCGCGCCGGAATGCTCTCCGCGCCGCTTCGGGACCGGTTTGGATTGTACTACCATATAGATTTCTATCCGCCGGAAGATCTGGTCAAGATTGTACTTCGCTCGTCCAAGCTGCTTGAGATCGAGATCAAACCTGAAGCCGCCGAAGTGGTGGCGTCGCGTTCGCGCGGTACACCGCGAATCGCCAACCGGCTCCTGCGTCGGGTGCGCGACTACGCCGCTGTCAAGGGTGATGGCAAAGTGGATGCGAAAATCGCCGAGATCGCTCTTGACACTGAGGGAATTGACTCGATGGGGCTGGATGCACTGGATCGCAAGCTGCTGGAGACGATAATAAAGTACTACAATGGCGGCCCGGTGGGGATCGAGGCTATCGGAGCGACCCTGAGCGAAGAGGTCGACACGCTGGTTGATATGGTGGAGCCGTACCTTCTCAAGATAGGCTTTGTCCAGCGAACCAGACGTGGCAGGCTGGCGTCGGCCGCGGCGGCGGAACATCTTGGATTAAAGCTGACCGGTGGCGATGGCCAGGTAAACATGTTTTGAGCGAGAAATCTTTGAGCGGGGCAGTAGTATCCAGCTGTTGCTACAACCGGGAGTATAGATTTGGCGCAGAAAGATAGCAAAATATCAGAGGAGCAGCTTCGGTTGTTGGTCGAAGCAATGCAGGACACAGTTCTTGGGGAGAGCCGGGGTGCCTCCCACGTGCTCAATGTGCTGGTTCAAGAGACTATCAAGTTCCGTGATAAGCTCAAAGAAGAGACCGGCGAGATTCTGACAGTGGCTGACACACAGGCGGCGTTGAGTGCGCTGGAAGGCCGCCTAAAGGACGAGCCGTTTCCTCGGGAACTGTCATCGGAGCAAAAGACTCTAATCCAAATCTGGATGGATCGCCTGACCTTGTTCGACGGGCATTAGCAGGCTGTTGAAAAACACAGAACGAATGATGAAATCGCGACAGCTTTGTGTAACCCGTCCCCCCCGCGCTCTCTCCCGTCACCCCCGCGAAGGCGGGGGCCAGGCAACGAAGAAGAGAAGATGGATCCCCGCCTGCGAGAGTGTTGAAAAACCATCCGCAGGCGGTGGCAGCACCGTCACTCGAACATGGATATCTGGAAGTAGTGGCTTTTTCAACAAGCCCCTGCGCGGGGATGACGAAGGGGAAACAGGGATGACGCGAGGATGACATGAGTGTTGGTCTTAGAGCGTTATCGAACACTTCCTTAACAACCTGTTAGCGCCAATGGATGTTTCCTTATTTGACTATCATCTTCCCAAAGAGCTGATTGCGCAATTCCCGGCGCGGCGTCGCGAGCAATCACGAATGTTGCTGCTTGACAGGGGGGGCACTGACTTTCGGCACGAGAGATTTCAGGGCTTCCCTGATTATCTAAAAATGGGGGATGCGCTTGTAGTCAATAACACTCGGGTGTTCAAAGCTCGTCTGCTGGGGAAGAGAATCACTGGTGGGAAGGTCGAAGTATTTCTCATCCGGAGACTAGACGACGAGCCCGGAGAGGTCTGGGAGGCGATGGCACGGCCCTCACGGCGTCTGAAGGAAGGGGAGAGGGTGTTCTTTGACGATAAGCTGTCGCTGGAACTGCTGACGGATATGAACAACGGTCGCTGGCAGGTGCTGTTTGGCTCCCCCACCGCGTGTGCACGAATCATTTCTCGGTACGGTCATGTGCCACTGCCTCAGTACATCGGTCGTGAAGATCAACCATCGGATATCAGGCGCTACCAGACGGTGTACGCTGATAAGAACCGATCCGGCGCAGTGGCGGCACCCACGGCAGGGTTTCATTTCACACGGTCGCTGCTTGACCGCTTAAAGGCAGGCGGGGTTACGGTATTGGAAGTGACCCTTCATGTGGGGCCGGGGACATTCAAACCGATCCAAACTGACAATATCGAGAAGCACACGGTTGATGCAGAGTACGCCGAACTACCGGCTCATGTAGCAGCGACTCTCAACCAGGTCAGAGACCGGGGTGGGGCGGTGTTCGCTGTCGGTACAACAACCGTGCGTACGCTGGAATCGGCTGATTATGTAAATGGTGAAATTCAACCGTTTGGCGGCATGACTGACCTATATATCAAGCCCGGTCACCAATTCCGGTCTTTCGATCATCTGGTGACCAACTTTCATTTACCCAAATCATCGCTGCTGGTTCTTGTCGCGGCGCTTGTCGGGCGAGAGAGAATTCTGGAAGCTTACGCCGAAGCTGTCTGCGAGCGTTACCGGTTCTACAGCTACGGCGATGCCATGCTCATTCTATAAAACGCTTTTGTGTCATTCGGAGCGGGGCTATATTTCACGGTGATGAAAACCTGGACAATTATTGTAGCGGCTGGTGAATCAAAACGATTTGGCGGGTCGGTCCCCAAGCAGTTCCGTGAACTCTGTGGCCGTCCCCTGCTGTCGTGGACAATCAGCCGGTTTGAAGCTGCGGCTTCGATCGATCAGATAGCAGTAGTGGTTGCATCTGAGCAGATGTTGTATACTTCCGAAAAGGTTGTTGATCCTTATGGCTTTCGCAAGGTGGTCAAGGTAGTCAACGGCGGCGATACTCGCAGGGAGTCAGTCCTGCGCGGTTTGGAGCGCCTTCCGATTTCGACTTCCTTTGTGGCAATCCATGACGGTGCCCGACCGGCAACGAACCCCGACGACATTGATGCCGTGGTCCATACGGCAATCGAAGAGCGGGCGGCCATTCTTGCCGCAAAGGCGACCGATACCATCAAGCGTGCCGAGCAGGGTTTCATATTTGCCACGCTGGATCGGAGCTCGCTCTACCTGGCGCAGACACCGCAAGTGTTTCAGTATGATTTGATTATAGAGGCACATCGAGCCGCCGAGAAAGCGGGAGGTGTCGAATTTACAGATGATGCGTCACTTATCGAGGCTCGCGGGTTTAAGGTGAAGATTGTGGAGCCAACGGCACCCAATCCAAAAGTGACCACGGCGGACGACATGGAACTGGCGGCAATGCTGCTGGGACGGGAATAGGGCAGTAATGGAATCAATGAAACGACTCAGGATAGGGCACGGCTTTGATGTTCACCGGCTGGTCGAAGGCCGACGGTTGGTTATTGGCGGGGTTGAGATTCCGCATGATCGCGGATTACTGGGACACAGCGACGCCGACGTATTGCTCCACGCCATTGCCGATGCTCTGCTGGGTGGGGCCGGTCTTGGTGATATCGGGCATCATTTTCCGCCGGATGATGGCCGCTTCAAAGATGCTGATTCGAGTGAACTGCTTGCCGAAGTTGCTCGTTTTGTGAGAGAAGCAGGCTTCTCTACAATCGTCAATGTTGACGCCATTGTGATGGCAGAACGTCCAAAGCTGGCCCCCCACATTTCTGCGATGAAAGAGAATATAGGTCGCGTGTTGCACATTAAAGTTGGCAGCGTTGGCGTCAAGGCGACCACAACCGAGAAGCTCGGCCTGGTTGGCCGTGAAGAAGGAATCGCCGCCTCGGCGGTCTGCTTGATTGTATCCGATGAGTGAATCTATCGTACAGATTGATCAGTATCTGGATTTGATGTTCGCCTATGGGACCCTGTGGGTTTACCTGTTGATTCTTGCAGCTTGTTTTGTGGAGAATCTTTTCCCTCCGTTTCCCGGCGACAGTTTTATTGTTGCAGCCGGCGGACTGGTGGCAACAACGCGGCTTCACTGGTTGCCGACAGTGCTCGTCGTAGTGTGTGGAGGAATGGCTTCGGTCATGATCATATATTTGCTGGGGAGGCGCTACGGGCGGGATTTTTTCATACGTAAGAACTATCGATATTTCTCAGCGGCAGATATTATCAAAGTGGAGAATTATTTCAGTAAGTGGGGTCCACTGATACTTATATCTTCGCGCTTTGTAGTAGGTTGTCGCGTCATCCTGTCGCTGGTGGCAGGTGTCAGCAGCTATCCAGCAGCACGCATGTTTGCTTACACCGCAATTTCGTACTGCCTCTTTTGTGGAGTTCTGATGTATATCGGATATATGTTGATGGAGAACATGGATACAGTTGCATACTACTTCAAGACGTATCGGACGATACTCTGGCCGGCACTGGCGGTCTTGCTTGTTGTATATGTTTTTCGGCGTTTTCAGAAATTCCGTGGAGGTCAGAAAGCATGAAAGTACTGCTCCTGACAGGAGGAAGCTCCGGTGAGAGGGAAGTTTCGCTTTCGAGCGGGGCAGCGGTATTCGACGCGCTGCATCGGCTTGGGCACGAAGTGACTGCGATTGACCCTTCGACCGGGAAGTTGTTGCTTGGACCTGACGGGAAGTTTCTTTCCGTTACAGAAGTAACTCCGGACGAAATCAGCGCAGTGGAATCGTCGAAACCGCACGCTCTGGCGAATTCACTCGCCGCCGCACACATGGATGACGTGGACGTGGTGTTCATTGCTCTGCACGGCGGTACCGGTGAGAATGGCACTATCCAGAGTCTGTTGCATCTGGTCGGCAAGAAATACACCGGTTCGGACATGACGGCTTCGGCGGTGGCAATGAACAAGGCCATGACCAAACGGTTGATGGCTGCTGTTGATGTGCCTACGCCTCGCTGGGCACTGTGTCAGTTGGAGCGCAGGGATAGTGTCGATGATGTTGTCGACGAGATCAAGCACTACTTCCCTTGTCCGGTGATTGTTAAACCAAACGACGGCGGCTCGACTATCGGTTTGTCCAAGGTGACGCGCCAGGAAGATATTGCCGAAGCAGTCCAGATGGCTGCAGGGTATTCCAGTCAAGTGCTCGTTGAGGAGTACATTGCCGGGCGGGAGTTGACTGTCTCCGTGTTCGACGGCAAAGCCTATCCGGTCGTGGAGATCAAGGCAGAAAGCGGTCTGTACGACTACGAAGCCAAGTACACTAAAGGCAAGAGCGAGTATGTTGCTCCGGCGAATTTGGAAAGCACACTGACCGAGAAGATGAAACAGGCTGCCGAGAGAGTCTATGAGGCAGTCGGTGCTTCGGGACTCGTACGGGTTGATTTCATCCTGGACAAAAGCAACGATTTCTACTGCCTGGAAGTAAACACCCTTCCGGGGATGACCAGCCTGTCACTCTCTCCGATGTCGTTGGGGTGTGCAGGCATTAGCTTTGACCAATTGGTAAACATGATCATAGAATCTGCACTCAAACACGAGACATAAACAGTGGACAAACTACAACCGCGAGCAATCATCTTTGATTTGGGATCTACCCTGATTGAGTACGAAACTATTCCCTGGGACGAACTTGGAGTGGAATGCGCTGAGAGCGGGCGCAAGTACCTTCTGAGCAAGGGATACGATCTCCCCGGTGAAACGGAGTTCCACGATGCTTTCGCCAAGGTGAGGCAGGGATATCGAGAGAGAGCGCTCGAATCGCTGGTAGAATGGGATGTTCCTACTGTGGCCCGTCAGCTCTTTGAGCGGCTGAATATTCCGTTTGATGACAATCTGATAGACGCTTTTTTTGACGCTTACTACGAGCCGGTCCAATCACGGCTGTTCGTGTACGAAGATGTGCTGGAGACTCTGGACACACTCAAGTCCGCCTGTTCTGTCATGGGACTGGTGTCGAATACGGTTTTCCCAGAGCGGGCGCATCGCGGAGAACTCAAGCGGTTTGGAGTTGAACCGTTCCTTGATTTCGCCGTTTTCAGCTCTTCATTCGGTTTGCGAAAGCCCCACCCTGATATTTTCCATCATGCGATTAACCGAGCGGGAGTGGCTCCTGGCGAGGCTGTTTATGTAGGTGATCGCTACATGGAAGACGTTGAGGGTCCGACCGGGATCGGGATGCATGCCATCCTGAAAGTTGTTGCCAAGCGCGAATACCCGCCTGAGATGCCTGCCGCCGATCGTCGTATCGAGAGGCTGGCTGACCTGACCGGGCATATTCAGGCCTGATACCTAGGAATATTTGGCGAGCTACAGGTTCGTCAGAGTGTCGGTGTTGCTTTCCTTCGACTCTCAGCATATATTTGCCGAATCTATTTTCAGGGTGTAGCGATATCGCCTATGCCCGCAGACTACGAGGTGACGTCTTGGACAATACTGAACTGCTGCTCAAAGAATTGACAGAGGCCAACGGTGTCTCTGGTTATGAAAGCGAAGTCCGAAAGATAATGGCCCGGGAGATGGAGGCTTTGGCTTCCAAGCTCGAATACGACAAGATTGGTTCCATCATGGCCTGGAAAAAGGGCAGTGTGGAATCACCGCAGGTTATGGTCGTGGGCCACATGGACGAGATCGGGTTCATGGTCAAGGAGGTAACAAAAGAGGGCTACATCAAGTTTCTGCAGCTCGGCGGTTGGTGGGGACCGGTGGCGGTAGGGCAGAGAATGCGGATCATTACTGAGAAGGGTCCACTGATAGGTGTCGTCGGTGCCACACCGCCGCATATGCTCACGCCCGAAGAACGCAAGAAAGTTCCTGAGATCAAGGATCTGTTTATTGATATCGGTTGCCAGGAGAAGTTTGATGTCCGCAAGAAACTCCGCGTCAAGCCCGGCGACCCGATTATCCCAGATTCTGAGTTCACGATCATGGGCAACCGGAAAATGTATCTGTCCAAGGCTTTTGATAACCGCGTTGCCTGCGCGATTGTGATTGATGTTCTTCGGCGGCTGAAGCGTTCCAAACATCCCAACACGTTCCTCGGCTGTGGCTCGGTTCAGGAGGAGGTCGGATGCAGAGGTGCTCAGACCCTTTCGCAGCTTGCCGAGCCGGATGTCTGCATTGTTTGCGATACCGGGATCGGCCAGGATGTTCCGCCGGATGGTTACGCCAAGGACGAGAGATTGGGGAACGGGTCTTCCATTCTGATATACGACGCTGGAATGATTCCCAACATAGCCTTGCGCGATTTGGTGGTGAAGACCGCCGAGTCAATGAAGATACCGTTCCACATGAGCTATATGGAACGAGGAGCAACGGACGGCGGCCGGATTCATGTGAGCCGCAAAGGTGTACCTTCGATAGTGATAGGACCGCCGGTCAGATACATCCACAGCCATAATGGAATCCTCAATCGTACCGATTATGACAATACGGTCAAGTTGATCACGGAAGTGGTCAAAAGACTGGATGCAAAGACGGTGAAATCGCTCACGGAGGCTTAGTCAATCATGGCGCTCGTATTTAGAAACAGTTTCACGCGGACCAAAGAGGAATTCAAGCCAATAGAGGCGGGCAAGGTGGGTCTGTACACCTGCGGTCCTACCGTATACAACTATGCCACGATCGGCAATTTCAGAACGTACATGTTCGAAGATCTCCTTCGCCGGTACTTGAAGTACAAGGGCTACAAAGTCACCCAGGTGATGAACCTGACCGACATCGATGACAAGACCATTCGCGACTCGCAGGCTGCCGGCATACCTCTGAAGGAGTATACGGCCAAGTTCATTGACACTTTTTACGCCGACTTGGACGCGCTCCGCATTGAGAGAGCCGAGCACTACCCGGCCGCTACCGATCACATCCCGGAGATGGTGGAACTGGTCAAGAAGCTCCTGGGTCGGGGGTTGGCGTACGAGGTAGACGGAGATTACTACTTCAAGATTTCAGAGTTCGAGGATTACGGTAAGCTCGCTCATCTGGATATAGACGGACTCAAGGCCGGCGCCCGGATATCATCGGATGAGTACGAGAAGGAATCAGTTTCGGATTTTGCTCTCTGGAAGGCGTGGGATGAAGCTGACGGCGATGTCTATTGGGAAACAGAACTGGGCAAGGGACGCCCTGGCTGGCATATCGAGTGCTCGGCCATGTCCATGAAGTATCTCGGGGAACATTTTGATATGCACACGGGCGGGGTAGACAACATGTTTCCACACCATGAAAACGAGATAGCACAGTCGGAAGGCGCCACCGGGAAGAAGTTCGTAAACTACTGGATGCACTCTGAGCACCTGATAGTTGAAGGCCGAAAGATGTCCAAGTCGCTCGGCAACCAGTATACTCTTGAGGATCTCCTCAAGAAGGGTTACGCGCCTGATGTCCTGCGCCATTTGCTGCTGACGACTCACTATCGCCAACAACTCAACTTCACGTTCCGGGGTCTCGACGGCGCTCGCAGTGCACTCGAGAGGTATAACGACTTCCTGTCCAATCTGGCAGATTATCCGGGCGGAACATCCAGTGGCGAAGCCGACGCTGTCGTTGAGAAGATGTTGACCGGATTTGAGTCGAATCTTGATGACGATCTGAATATCTCCGGTGCGCTGGGCTGTGTGTTTGATCTCATTCGGGATATCAATAGACTAAGGGCCGAGAACAAGCTTTCGGCTGAGGAGCGCGACCGGGCGCTGGCTGCAATGGACAGGATCGAGATGGTGCTGGCATTCAGAAAGAAGGCCGGAGTCATTGATGCCGATATCGAGAAAATGATCACTCAGCGTACTGATGCTCGAAAGAGCAAGGATTTCGCCCTGGCTGATAAGATCCGCGATGATTTGCTTGCTATGGGGATTGTACTGGAAGACACTCCCCAAGGTGTCAAGTGGAAGAAGAAAGTATAGGCCATTGTTGGCTGTCGGGCCATTTCATACTTGACCGCGGTCCGACATTCTGGCTTACTTGCCCAAGAAATTGAAGCCGACGTAACTCAGTTGGTAGAGTAGCTGATTTGTAATCAGCCTGTCCCCAGTTCGAGTCTGGGCGTCGGCTTTTTTTGTTTACAGGATTTCCGAACAGTTCTATGTTCGAGGGGAGTTTATTGTTCAAGAGCCTCGTGTTCTTGACGCTCTATTAGGCTGTTGAAAAACACAGAACGGATGATGCAAATGCGACAACTTTGTGTAACCCGTCATTCCTGCGAAGGCAGGAACCCAGACAATGTACTCCTCGGAAACAGATATGACTGGGTTCCCGCCTCCGGGCCTGTTGATAAACCCTATAGCAGTGTTGTGTCGGGTCCTGATTCCGCAAAGCGGAATTGTGACCCGACACGTAACATCATGTCACATAACAGAGTCAGGTCTCACAAACCTGCTATCGCAGATTTGAAGGACCTGACTCAACTCAGGGAGAGGGCTTTTTCAACAGGCCCCTTCGCGGGGATGACGAGCGTTAGTCTTAGCTGTCTGTTGAAAAAGTCCCATCACGTAGTTGCGACAGGTTCTACCCTACTGATCTGCAGCCAGCGTAGCGAGCAGCCAGGAGGCCGTTTTTGAGTTCGCAGGATTCTCGGAAAAGAATCGCAGTCACCGGTGGAGCCGGCTTCATTGGTTCTAACCTTCTGCTCCATCTTGTTCCCAGGTATCCCGGTTACCTGTTTGTTAATATTGACTGTCTTACTTACGCGGGCAATATGGGGAATCTCACAACAATAGAAACCGCCGAGAACTATCGGTTCGAGAAGGTCGATATCTGCGAATTTGAGGCTCTGAGAGCCTGTTTTGACAAGTATGAAATCGACAGTCTCATTCATCTGGCCGCCGAGTCGCATGTAGATCGCTCGATCACCGGTCCGGCAGCATTCATCAGCAGCAATATCGGAGGGACGTTCAATCTTCTGGAACTGGCGCGGGAACGAACAGCGAACGGACGTCCCTTCCGGTTTCATCACGTCTCCACAGACGAAGTCTTCGGCTCACTTGGAAAGACCGGCTATTTCACAGAGCAAAGCGCGTATCGGCCCAATTCTCCGTACTCAGCATCAAAAGCTTCCGCCGATCACCTTGTCCGTGCCTATCACAAAACGTACGGGCTTGAGGTGGTGACTACGAATTGCTCCAATAACTATGGTCCTTACCAGTTTCCGGAGAAGCTGATACCACTGATGATCCGCAACGCGATTTCCGGCAAACCCCTGCCGGTATATGGCGACGGCAAGCAAATCAGGGACTGGCTGTATGTTCAGGATCACTGCAAGGCTCTGGATTTAGTGTTTCACGAAGGAAAGGCGGGGGAAACATACAACATCGGCGGTCACAACGAAATCGAGAACATTGAGATTGTCACCAGTCTCTGCCGGATTCTCGACGAGATACTTGGTGGCGAACCACGTAAGAAGCTGATCACTTTCGTCAAAGACCGTCCGGGTCATGATCGCCGCTATGCTATCGACCCGACCTATATCAAGGAGCAACTTGGGTGGGAGCCGAAGCACACGTTTGACGAGGGTCTTCGGAAGACGGTTCAGTGGTATCTCGACAACGAAGCCTGGATGGAAAGCTGCACCAGCGGTGAGTATCAGAAGTACTACGAGACAATGTACGCCAATAGATGAGGTGTGAGATGGCAGGTCCTGTGAATAAGGGTATCATTCTAGCCGGTGGGAGCGGCACGCGGTTGTTTCCGGTGACGCATGTGGCCTGCAAGCAACTGCTGCCGATTTACGATAAGCCGATGATCTACTATCCGCTCTCCACGCTGATGCTGTATGGTATTACTGATATCCTGCTTATATCCACACCGGTTGATATTCCGCGATTTCAGGATCTGCTGGGTGATGGCAGTCGGTTCGGTCTGAGAATCACATACAAGGTGCAGCCCAAGCCTGAGGGTATTGCGCAGGCGTTTCTCCTCGGTAAGGAGTTCATCGGGGATGACCCTGTCACGTTGATTCTCGGTGATAACATCTTCTACGGGGCATACGACTTTTTGCGGGAAGCCCGGGGATTCCAGTCCGGCGCTATGGTGTTTGGTTACTACGTCAAAGATCCTGAGCGCTACGGTGTTGTGGAGTTTGACAATCAGGGGACAGCGATTTCAATTGAGGAGAAACCGAAACAGCCCAAGTCAAACTACGCGGTCACCGGACTCTATATCTATGACTCCGACATCGTGAGTGTCGCCAAATCAATTAAGCCTTCGGCGCGAGGAGAACTTGAAATAACCGATGTCAATCGCGTCTATCTTGAAAAAGGCAAGCTCACAGTTGTCCGGCTGGGGCGGGGAATCGCCTGGCTGGATACGGGGACACACGAGAGTCTGCTTGAGGCCGGCAATTTCATCGCTACCGTCGAGCACAGGCAGGGCCAGAAGATCGCCTGCCTGGAGGAAATTGCCTACAGGGTGGGTTTGATCGATCGCAACCGCATGATGGAGATTGTCAACAGCATGGCCAATAACAGCTACCGCGACTACCTTCAGGGAGTCATCAGGGAAATCGATGGCCAGGCCTGGTAAGCTGCTTGTCACCGGCTGTCGCGGACAGCTCGGTTGCGATCTGGTCCGCATGCTTTCGGCCAGGTATGAAGTCGAAGGGGTGGATATTGAGGAAGTCGATATATGCAACAGGGATGCACTTGTCTCACTTGTGAATACCTGTCATCCTGATGTCGTGATTCACGCTGCGGCGTATACGGATGTTGATGGTTGTGAAACCAATTCCGAACTCGCCATGAATGTCAATGGCGAAGGCACCCGCAATGTAGCAAAGGCATGCCGTGAGATCGGCGCACGGATGATCTACTACTCTACTGACTATGTGTTTAACGGCAGGAAAGACAGTCCCTATGTCGAGAATGACCCTACTTCGCCACAGACTGTTTATGGCAAGAGCAAACTGGCCGGTGAACAAGCGGTTCAGGAAATGCTGAAGGACTATGCGATCTTGCGGATTGCGTGGGTGTATGGTCGACATGGGAAGAACTTCGTCAAGACCATGTTGAAACTTGGCAAAGAGAGGGCAGAAGCTCCGGACAGCGAACCATTAAGGGTGGTCGATGACCAATTTGGAAATCCCACCTGGACTGAGGATATTGTTCGGCAGACGGAAGTCGTGATCGAGAATAATCTGCGTGGTATCTATCACGCTACCAGCGAGCGCGAGGTGTCCTGGTTTCAATTCGCCCGTGACATATTCGATCTGGCACGTATAGAAGTGACTGTGGAGCCATGCACGACAGGGGAGTTCCCGCGTCCGGCACCACGACCAAGACGATCATCGTTGGAAAACGCCCATCTGAAAGCAGCGGGATTCAATGTGATGCGTGATTATCGCGAGGCTCTGGTGGAGTTCATGAAGCAGTATGCAGGAGAGTTAGGAAAATGAAGTGTGACATTGAAGG
>Ga0164310_10001122_pt1 | contig 14886 bp, 11 predicted proteins | sample GuaBasSedimGuay1_FD_121795 | JGI IMG/M metagenome (GOLD analysis project Ga0164310, IMG submission 121795) | Subseafloor sediment microbial communities from Guaymas Basin, Gulf of California, Mexico - Guay1, Core 4569-9, 0-3 cm | ecosystem: Environmental > Aquatic > Marine > Hydrothermal vents... | reverse complement strand
ACATGCCAGCCGGCTGTCCATTTGTAGAAATAGAAGCTCCGACTGGTGACGGCGTAGAAACCGCGCGATTTGAAGTCAAAGCGTTCCATATCCCCATGCCACGCTCCGTACCCTTGATCTGAGTAACCGATCGCTACACCGGGGAAGTATTCTAACTCATCGATGAGACGAAATTTCAGAGAAAATCCTATACGTGGATTCCAGTCGGGATCACGGTCAGAAACGGTCTCGGTACCGCCGTATGAGACGCCTATCATGAGACGGTTAGACAGGCCGATGTCGGTATAGGCCAACGCACCGCCGTTAGCGTAGAGCCTCAAGGCCAGATCAAAATGTCCCTTGGTCAGTGTTCCCGCGGTCGGTACATCCACTAACTGGCGCGGTGGCATATCGTACAATGTGTGAGTTTGCACATCATCTTCGAAATCTTCGAACTGAGCAACGGCGGAGGAAGTACAGAATCCTACCGTGATGAAAACCAGAACTATCACACAAGCTCTTTGCATAGCATTATCCCCGACGAAATTGAATGTTCCCGCATCGCCAATCGAGAGGAGTATATTCAGTTAGCCTGACTGAAGTCAAAATAAAAACGGGAGTTACAGGATCACCATACTCCGTGTATCTGTTCTACACGTGTATGAATCTTCGAAATTGCTCTGAAAGGAGTCTTGTGATGTCGCCCACTTTGAAACTACTCCGCTTCCGGCCGTACATGATCTGGTCAACCCCGGCGACGAGTTTCAGCGAACTTGACAAGAAAATTTCATCGGCCTTGAGTAGCATAGAAAGTGACACCGTTTTCTCAACGATTGGTAACCCCAGTTGTCTGGCTTTTCTGAATACGTGCTTTCTGGTTGTGCCCTCAAGACAGCCTGTCGCGAGAGGTGTTGTGAACACTGTTCCACGAACAGTCCAGTAGATATTCGCCGACGTTGTTTCGGCGACCTTATCACTGTGGTTTAACAGCAGAGCATCGTCGAAACCTCGCTGTATCGCGCGCTTCTGAGCGATAGTGTTCATCGCGTACGATACGGTTTTGATACTGCGGAAAACTGATCGCTGATCTACTCTCAGGTCGGAGACCAGGAGTTTCAACGGTTTCTCAGGCAGACAATGCGGGGATGCTGACACAATCACTTGTGGTGGGCCCTGCTTTCCTGTCCATCGCGCAGATTCACCACTCGTAACAGTCAGCCGTAGTTTCTTTATGCGGTCAGGATGCATCTCTGCCGTTGTGGTCAGCCAGGCACTTAGTGTTCGACGATCAGGAGGGACCTTCAGTCCAACCACCTTTGCCCCTTTGTGCAGTCGATCCAGATGTTCCTTTAGGAAAACAACTCTGTCCTCAACGGCCAACAATGTTTCAAATAGTCCTTCGGCGCAAAGCAGAGCATTGTCAAAAACGGAGATTCTTGCCCTGGACGGTGGCAGTTTGGCACCATTGATGGTGGTTACGGTATGGTATTGCTGTAAGTTCATTGCCCAATCCCAACCGCAGCGAAGAGATTGCGGGCTTTCAGCAGCATCTCTTCATATTCGGCTTCCGGATCGCTGTCGGCGACAATACCGCTGCCGGCGTGAATCTGGTAGCAACCGTCCCGATGCATGATTGTACGAATTGCCAGGTTGAAATCAGCACGATCACCATCAATGTACCCGATACATCCCGTGTAAACTGAGCGACGAGTAGACTCCATTTCTTCAATGATCTCGACAGCCCGCTTCTTGGGAGTACCGGTTATGGATCCCCCGGGCAGTAGGGCACGAAAGATGTCTTCGATCCCGATATCCGGCTTCAACTCGGCAGAGATGTCAGCTATCAGATGGATCAGCGATGAGTAGACTTCAGCTCGGAAAAGCTTCTCCACGCGGACGGTACCGGTCCGAGCGATTTTGCCGAGGTCGTTGCGGACCAAATCCACAATCATCAGGAGTTCAGCGCGGTCCTTGGCCGAGTTGAGGAGGTGCTCAAGATTGACGGCTGTTTCCTGAGGTGTGCTCCCGCGCTTGATCGTTCCCTTGATAGGACTGCTGTGTATCCTGTTACCTTCTTTGAAGAACATTCGCTCCGGTGAAGATGACAGTACCTGGTAGTCACCAAAATTGATGAAGGCGCTGTATGGTGCCGGATTGAGCCGACGCAGACGCTTGTATGCTTCAAAAGGTGTTACCGGACTATCTACATCGAATCTGCAGGTGAAATTGGCCTGGTAGATGTCACCTTCGCGGATATGCCATTTTATTTGGCGAACTCTGTCGATGTACTGCTCTGCTGATATGGTCGGTTGCAGGATAGCAGAGCCGTGGCCAGGGTTGGCACTGTTCGCAGAAGTCCACGCTTTGTCAGGTTGTTTGGATATGTTCTCCAGCCAGTTGACCTTGTCATAGACGAAGAAATGAGCATCCGGCATGCAGTTCGGTGGTTGGCACGGCTGGATGCCGAGCCAGGGAAGGGCGGCCTCATAAGAAATGAATCCGATAGCGCACTTGTTTTGTTCGGAAGCAAGCTTTTCGAGTTCTCGATAGAATCCAGCCCGATCAGACCTGACTTTGTCGGTATTCTGAAGATACAGCATTGATCCACTGCCATAGAGAACAAGCTCCGCTATGGGTTGAACTGTAACCAGCGAACGCCTTCCCCAGTCGTCGCAGGCAAGTGATGAGTCAAGCCATACCGCACCCTTCTCAGGGGACTTCTCCTCGAACTCTGATGCCACGTCGAGGTTGTTCGATTTTGCTTTCTGCAGGACTGATGACATGATTTGGATCAAGCTATGATGATCGAACGGGAAGTCAAGTTGGTTCTGGATCGGCGTTGACATTGGACTTCGGTGGTGCCTAATTGGTTCAATGGAAGCGCTGAAGCTTATACTCATCTTTGCTGCCATAGTCATTGCGCTTCGTCGGAATGTATCTATCGGGGTCACTCTGTTTGGGGCGGGTCTTCTCACCGCTGTAATCTATTGGCTTCCGGTCGATCAGCTCCTGGAAGGTTATCGTGATCTTCTCACCTCAAGGCGCTTTCTCTCGCTGACTGGCGTAATTGTTTCGATTACGGTTCTGGGAAATCTCTTGAAGGAGTCTGGGTATCTGGGCCGGCTCACCAAGGCCTGCCAGGGACTTCGCGGAGGCTCACGGACTGCAGCCATAATGATGCCTGCGCTGGTGGGGCTTATGCCAATGCCAGCAGGGTCATACCTTTCCGCGCCGCTGGTGAACAGCGTTCTCGATCACGACAAACATAGTCCGCACTTCAGGTGTGCCGTAAACTACTGGTTTCGTCATATGGTAGAGTTTAGTTGGCCAGTGTACCCAGGGCTGATTCTCACGGAAGCCATCACGGGTATGCCGATTGCCACCGTCTCGCTACTGCAATTCCCCATGACAGTGATCATGTTCATTCTGGGTTTGATCTTTCTCGCTCGGCATATTGATACTTCAGGGACAAACCGGCAGCGGCTCTGGTCGTCAATCGTGGGCATTGCCGGTGCCATCTGGCCGGTAGTATTAGCCATTGCCCTGTATGGAATACTCAAGATAGAGCTGTTCCTGGCCATGGTGGTTTCCCTGATCTTGGTGATGATTGTAACTCGCTCCCCGCGTTCGGCTCTTTTCTTGGCGCTCCGAAAAGGCCTTTCTCCCAAATTGGTATTCCTTGTATTTGGTATTCTCTCGTTCCAGATGGTTCTTGAGCTTACAGGGAGCATTGAATCAATCCCCAGGCTGGCGGAGGCTTACAATCTACCCGAGTCAATTGTGATTATCCTGGTCTGTTTCACTGCCGGGCTTCTGACCGGCATGGTTGCCGCCTATGTTGGACTTGGTTACACTCTGCTTGCCGGGCTGCTATATCAGCCGGTACTCAATCCAGCCAATATTCTGTTGGCCTACTTGTCTGGATTCATAGGGATGATGCTCTCGCCTACTCATCTCTGCTTGATTGTCACCAACGAGTACTTTGGTAGCGACTTGAGCAAGGTCTACAAGGTGCTCGCCATCCCAGTATTACTTCTTGGTGTTTTTGGCTTTCTGCTGTATATTTCAGGATACGGTTCGCTAATCGGCTGAAAAGCTCAGGCAGGAATAGGTGCCCGAAGGTAGGCGTCACGTATCTTGTTGGCGGGCAATATAATAAAGCCGCCATTTAAAGTTTATTGTTGGGAACTTTTATTGAAAGTCTGGGTACTAAGGTTAGAAACCGTCTATTAAGGATTTCAATGAGAAAACCTACTGACAAAGAAACAGATTTTGCCTTGATGAAGGCGATCCAGAACGGTGACATGGTGGCGTTCAATTCCATGGTCAACCGCTACAAGGGTCGGCTCATGAATGTCATCGGCCGGATGCTATCTTCGCAGGAAGAGGCCGAAGACGTTGTTCAGGAGACATTCGTAAGGGTCTATCAGCACCGACAGTCGTTTGATTTCAAGCACTGTTTCTCAACCTGGATCTATACTATTGGGCTGAATCTTGCTCGCAACGAATTGCGCAAACGCAAGAGATTCCGGTTTTACGATATCACCGATATGCCGGGGCACGAGGCCGAATTGTCTGTTGAGCCGAAGTTGCCAAGTCGTTTGCCTGAAGTGTTGAACGAAGCCATCAAATCATTACCAGAGAAATACCGCACGGCGTTCCTGCTAAGAGATGTTCAGGAGATGCCGTATGAAGAAGTCGCCCAGGTTCTTGGCGTTCCCCTTGGGACTGTTAAGTCTCGCGTCAATCGGGCCCGACTGACTCTTCGTGAAAAGCTGAGACCGAGGATGGAGGAACAGAATGCGTTGTCGAAAAGCACGCTCCTTGCTGTCAACATATTGTAATGAGGAGCTGACAGGTAGGCAGCAGGTTGAAGTCAGGGAACACCTGGCCGGTTGTGCCGAATGTCGCAGAGAAGCATCGGCGTTCCAATCGATCAGTGATGTTGCCTCGGAGTTGTCGCAAAAAGCACTCTCCGAGGATTTTAACACCAGGCTGCTGAATAGAATCGCCGAGGAGCGGTTCAGTGAGACGCGTACCAGGGCCTATCTGCCTCGGCGGGCACCGATCATTTCCTGGAGACTTGTTGCACCGGCTGTGGCTTCGGTGGCACTGGTCTTGTTTGCCGCCGTCAGCATGCTGATGCCTTCACAGCAGCAGGGCGTTCTGAACATGGCGAGTGTGTCTGATCGGATGGATAATCTCTACCGCACGGTTCAGCCAGGTAACAACCCCAATATGACTGTCAATCCTCAGAAGGACTGGTCGCTGGGCAAGCAAATCGCCACAACGGAGCGGTTTAGCCGAATCTCAAACATGCTGACCGACAGTCAGGGCTTTGGGAATATGCATTTGACCAGCGTGTCGAACCTGGCGCACACCGCAAGTGCGCGTATCCCCTACCATTCAGGTTACTTCAAAATTCAGCCGATAATAAGAGTCTATGAGAACTCCGGCAAGAACGCATCTGAGGAGGGTGAGAACGCATACTAAATTGTTCATGAATGACCGAATGACCGCCGGAAAGTACATCCTGACACTTTTTCTGGCGGTCTTTTTTTCTTCATCCTGCAATGCCAGTGACGGTCCTTTGTTCTCGCTGGAACAGAATCTGACTGATCTAATATTCGATCTTTCCCGGTCAGTAGTTACAGTGGAGGCATCACAGCGAGTACCTGCGGTCGAACTCTCGGGTTCATCGGAGGAAGTCATGAGAAGTGCTGTATCATCCGGTATTATCTGCGATTCCTCCGGGCATATTCTGGTTGTGGCGGGTACAGTGGTGGGAAGAGATCGAATTCTGGTCTCCTTTGACAGTCATTCAGTTCCGGCTGTGGTTGTGGCTATCGACAATCAGAGTGGGTTGGCACTTCTCAAAAGCACAGCTCATTGTGGCGGCAGACCTGTTGACTTCTCAGAAGTTCGCACCTGTGCGGGACGTATGATCGTAGCAATTGGCAATGCCTACGGAGTGCGTTCAAGTCCGTCGCTGGGTTTCTGTGCAGGACTCAGGGATGACGGTCTCATGCAGTTTTCCGTACAAACCATATCCGGCAGTGTCGGCGGGGGAGTATTCGACCTCTCCGGACAACTTGTCGGAATCATGACAGGAGGCCTGGGTGCTCAAAACGAGGCCACTCTTGCCGTTCCGGCGTACAGGATTCCCGAAATAATCGCTCACCTGCTGACACAAGGTGATCGTCATTCCGGTTATGTCGGTGTGTCAAGCAGGGAGATCGAAATCAGTCCGCCTATACGAATCAATAAGGCGAATCATCTGATAAATGCCGGGAGCAAGTCACCCGTTATCGTCAAACGCGGAATTCTGGTAACGTCCGTTGTGCCACGTTCGCCTGCAATGCGTGCCGGGATCAGAGTTGGTGATCTGATATTCTCGGTTGATGGTGTTGCCGTCAATTCCGCTACCGGGCTTGCCAGCTATGTGCATCAGAGCCAACCAGGTCGGATAATGACGATTGAACTGCTACGGCAGGATCGCAGCTTCTCGTTGGAGCTTCAGGTGGGGCATCGTGCCATTGACCCGATCTATGACATGGAGCAACCATCTGTTCCTGTTGACTATGCTCGTATGATAGACTCTCTCAAACACTCGTTGGAGCTTCTTGGAGAGGAAATACTGCATTTGGAACGTCTTCTGGAAGACGATCGCTGACCTTTTTAGCATTTGCCAACAGCGTTCAAAGGGGTATACTTTTCCGGCATGGATTGTAGCCGGCAGTGTGACAGCCTGAGAATCTGCATCGACAACTTCGTCCCGAGTGACTTTGTAGTGCCTCGAGTTCTGGCTGTCTACTCGGCTGCCATTACGCTGTCAGAAGATGACCTGATGAAAGCGGCAATTGAGTTGGCTCTCCGGAAGGGGGCCAAAGGTGAGCAGTTACGAGAAATTGTTTTGCAGTCCTACTTATTTCTCGGGTTTCCACGTATGTTGAGTGCCGCCGATTGTCTGAGCAAAGAGATTGGTTGCTCAAAAGCAGCCGATATGACCCTGGAAGTAAGTTCCGGCGAAGCTGAGCTTTGGTCAAATCGCGGTGTTGAGTTGTGTAAGAAAGTGTATGGTGGAAACTACGAACTGCTGAAATCACGCGTGAAGGACATGGAGCCGGAAGTGTTTCGCTGGATGATCTTCGAAGGCTATGGAAAAGTGCTTTCGCGTCCTGAGCTTGATATTGTCAGTCGTGAGATATCGATTGTTGCTTTTCTTATGGTCGAGAATCGTCCCAGGCAACTTCATTCGCATATGTGTGGCGCCCTGAACGTGGGGGCGCCGGCGGAACTGCTCAGGAGTGTTGTCAGTGATCTTCGTGAAGTGGCCGGCAAGGGATATCAGACTGCGCATGGCATTCTCGAAAGGTTGAAAGTGTCATGAAGTGGTCCCTCAGGCGTGGTTTTATCAGTGCCCTTGGCGTTTGCCTGGTTGTTCTGATTGGACTGTACTTCTACTTCTTTGAATTTGGCGGTCTGGAGCGCATTGTCATTGGCAAGATCAATAGTGCTCTGGGAGAAGATGCCGCTTGGGATGTAACAATCGGTAATATTGGCGGGACGGTCATAACCGGTGTAGTCCTTGATGATGTAACCGTCAGTCGTGCGGATTCTTCAGGAAGACTTCAGGTGCTGCACGTCTCGCATGTAGCTGCCAGCTACGCGGTCACGAATCTCTGGAATAGGCAGTTTCTGTTCGAGACCCTGCACATAGACAGTCTTGACCTGCTCGTCGCCATGGATAGTAACGGCAAGTGGTTGATTCCCACGCTTCCAGGAAGTGCTCAACCTCGTGGCCGGTCGAAGCCCATGTTCGCCGTTGATCGTCTGAGTATCGCACAGGCCAACATACGAGCTGTTCGGGATAGGGACACGCTTACGTTTGACGACCTTACACTTCAAGCGTCTATTGGAACCAACGAAGATACCTATGCGGTAGAAATTGCACACATTGGTTGTCGCTCATCACTCACATCGGGAGAACTCGTCGGTCTTAGCGGGAAAGTTACCTACGCAAACGGTAATATCGTTTTTCAGGATGTTCACTTGACGCAGGATGATACCCGTATCAAGCTTGACGGGTCGCTGGCTCTGAACGAAGGAGCCACCGGTGGCGTGAATCTTGCAATTGATAATCTTGACCTCGGCGAACTCTGTGCCATAATTGGTGGACGGCTCCGTGGTATGGTTGATATTAATGGTCGCATCATCTTCGCTGATGGTCACATAACAGGTCAGGTCAACCTTGGCGGTGACCTCCTCTTTGCAGGTTTTGAAAACCTGTTTGTGGATTTTGAGTACTCTGACAAGAAGCTGGTATTCGATACTCTGTATGGTACAGTCTTTGGGGATTGTGGCGTTGATGGAAGCGGAGATATTGACTTCACCGTCAAGCCGGAGAACTACCATCTCAATGCCAAAGTGAGAAATTTCAATCTTCGTCAGTTGATCAAAGACAGCTTCGAGTCTGACATGACCGGGACTGTCGAACTGGAGGGTTGGTCGTTTAGTAATGCTGACCTTCTGCTGATGCTCGATGTTGATCTGTTTGAATCGTCTTTCGATGAGTATCCGCTGCAGCGAGCGGTGGGACCTATTGGGATTACTACTGATTCATTATGGTTCCCCGATGAATTCTGCGTTGACTACTTTGAGAACAGTTTCCGTACTGTTGGAGTGATCGATTACGACGATGAGATATGTCTGGACATTGATGCCGACTTGCGCAACCTGGATCGATATCGCGGCAAGCTGTTCATTGATCAGCCCGGTGGTCGAGCTCACTCTTCGGTTATCATGTCAGGGAAAACACGTGATCCGGACCTGGCGGGATGGCTGGCTTCTGATTCGCTCTGGCTCTACGGTTTGTTCGCGGACAGTTGTTTCAGTAGTTTCAGTATTGATCGTTTTCTCACGGGTCGCGAAGGATGGGTTGAGGTTGAGTTGTACGACGGCCGTGCCTGGCCAATGCCTTACGATACCGGCTATGCGAAACTACATTTGGACTCACAGCTAGTGTGGATCGATACTGTTGGCTTCTCAAACAAGTTTGCAGCCTTTGGGAGCAAAGCACGCCTTGACCAGGGTACTGATCCGTGGAAGGTGTCGATCGATACTCTGAGCTTGACCGTTCTGGAAAGGGACTTCTACAACCGCGGTCCAATTGTCATCAATGTTGATACGATTGGATTCGATTTCGATCAGGCGTCTATCGGTAAAGCAGGTTCGATGCTGAGAGTCGATGGTCGTACTGATTACGACGAGTCAATGGATCTCTCGGTTCTTGTAGAGAATATACCGGTGGCTTCATGGCTGTACCTGTACGATCAGGATCTGGACCTGAACGGTTATCTCTCTGGTACTGCGGAAATCAGCGGTAATTTTGACAATCCGATCTTTGGTCTGACCGGTTCCATAGATTCGTTGGTGTACCGTGACGTTTATCTGGGTGACTTGACAGCCAACATAGAGTATGGCGATACGCTTGTCCGAATAGACAGTGTTCAGATCTTCTCCCATCCCGGTGTTTACGCGGCCCGTGGTTCCTTCTATACAGATCTGGCGTTTGCCAAGAACGGTTCGGAGCGATTGCCCAACCGTCCGATAGACTTGAGCATTACCGCTCATGACAATCGCTTTGATCTCGTCAAGCTGCTGTTACCTTCGGTGGAGGATCTCCAGGGAGACTTTCATGCGGACTTTCGCCTTAGCGGTACGCCGTCTGAGCCGCACCTTGACGGGGAAGCTTCAATCAGAAATGGTCGCCTGAAGTATTTCGACCTGGTTGACACTCTTCTGACGGACTCGGCCCACGTGACAATGACGGACAATCGTATCGAGATTGAAGGCGTTGAGACGTATGTCCACGGTGAGCGCGATAACAATGCTGTGGTCAGTGGTGTTCTGACAGTCAAAGCGCTCGACACATTGCATTATGACATCGACGTTGCCCTTCCTTCGGAGTTCCCGTTCAAGTATGAACTCGATGATATCGAGGGTGTCGCAGAGGGTGAGGTGCACATAGAGGGGGATTTCCCACCTCAGGTGACCGGCGACCTGACACTTCTCAGAACGCGCTACCGTACCGAGTTTGCAACGGAGGGAGAAGGCTCCCCGCTGTTGATTGCCCTGTACGATGAAGATAGCTGGGACCTCAATCTCAACATTGAAATCCCTTCCAACTTCTGGATCAAGAACCAGGATATCGACGCCGAGTTTTCAGGTTTTATGAATCTGATCCGGGAAAACAACAAGTACCGGTTCATCGGTGAACTGGAGATCCTAAAAGGCAGGGGTTTTCTTTTTGATAAGACATTCAGGATCGAGCCGGGTAGCAAGGTCATCTATGAAGATATTGAGTACCCCGACCCGCGTATGGACATTTCCGCTATCACACGAATACCTGTCGTTCGCTTCAACGAAGAAGAGGAACGAAGTCAATCCGAAACACTCTGTATTCATATTCAGGGGACACTTGAAAACCCGACTTTCAGTACTTGCGAAGGAGATACGCTCTTCAGCAACGAGGATATCCTGCCGTTGATTCTCGCCAACTACTACGGGTCGGAGTCAATGTCGGCAGGTCGTTTTGAAGAAAGAGTGTCTCAGCTCGTGTCTTCCCAGGTATCTCAGATCGGCACACGCCAGTTGCAACAGTTGGGAGTGGAGACTTTTGAGATTGATCCTACCTATGGGGATGAACTGGGTCTTCGCGGAACACGTGTCACGGTTGGTGTATATACTAACCCAAACCTGTACCTGTATGGACGATCAGCAGTATCGTTTGACCGAGGACAGGAAGTCGGTTTTGAGTACCGTTTCAACAAGGCCTTCCTGCTGGAGGGGCGTCGGGATGAGGATGAACTGTATCATATGAATCTGAAATTGCGCTGGGAACTATAACTGTGCGAAGGCTGTGGGGTATATTCTTTCTGGTGCTGTTCGTCCAGTCGAGCCAGGCTGTCGTTGATAAGGCAAGGTTGCGGTGGGCAAGAACTCGTCCGGTGATTGACTCGATAGCCATCGAAGGCAATGAGCACTTCGGTACTGCGGAAATAAAGGGACAGCTATACTCTCGTGTTCGCAATCCCTGGTTATGGCTCAAGGGTGATCGTCGTAGTCGTGTGCAGCGAGAGTCGTACGGTCGGGACACGCTGGAGATCAAGTACCTGTACTTGAGCAATGGATTCCTGGGAGTGCAAGTTGAGCACGCGTTTGAGCCGATTGGTAAAGACTCAAGCGCGCTTGTGAGAATATCGATTAATGAAGGCCGTCAGCTTTCTTATGGGAAAGTTGACGTCAAGGGAGGTTTTCCCGGAGAATTCGGCCCAAACATCCTCAACATTGTTCAGGAATTAAAACCCGGTGATCCGATCAATCCTTTCGAACTCAGCCAGGTAGAAACAAGCATCAAGACTTATCTTGCCAATAACGGTTACCCGTATGCAAACGTTGCTTACTTTGTTGACACGATGGCACGGTTGGAGGGTTGCCCTGTTACGTTTGAAGTGCTATCTGATTCGCTGCTTCATTTCGGTGAGATTGCCATCGAAGGAGCGGACAGATTTCCGGAGAGTGCTGCCAGGCGCGAACTGAAGATTGTCCCCGGAGATATTTACCGACGCGAGGATGTGCTTGAATCTCAACGACGGTTGTTTGAGTGTGGCTACTACTCCACGTTCAGCTTGCACCAGGCGGACAGCGTTCGCGACAGACTCCGACCAGATTTCCTCCTGAAACTGCGAGAGAGGAAAGCGTGGCATATTACGTTCAAAGCCGGTGCCGGACAGTCGGAAGTTCGGGATTTGCAGTGGGATTTATCGGGTGCCTTTGGGCAACGGAATTTCCTCGGCTCTCGACGATGGGATGCTCTGGTTGACTATTCGTTTGCATTGGGGGATGAATCACGCCTGATAGCAAATCGATACAGACTACGCTTCACCGAGCCCTGGCTGCTTGGTATTCGGATGCCGCTTACGCTGACGGGTCAGGTGCGGCCGAGAATCAAGGACCCGGTCCAGGAATTCTATAAACGCTCGTGGTCGGTGTCGGCGTTGATCACCAAGTGGTTCGCCCGCAAGCTTAGAGTGACATTTGGGACTGAGTACGAATTCGTCAAGATCACCGGGGCCTCGGATGAGATCATCGAATTTGCCAGGACTCTGGAAGGAAACGCGGCTCGTCGCAAGCTTTACGGGATGTTTCGTCGTGACAGTCGGAACGATCTTTTCATTCCTACAGGTGGCTCGCTCACCGAATTCAGTGCTGATTACTATGGTGGTTTTCTCAGAGGTGACGACAACTTCTTCAAGTTGCAGGGTAGCTGGTCAAGGTACAGGCGAGTATGGCCCGGATGGATATCAGCAACCAGGTTGCGTGGAGGCTGGGCAGAGGAGTTTGGTGAAACGGAATCCGTGCCGCTTGATGAAGCACTCTACCTTGGCGGTGCCAATACTGTCAGGGGGTTCGCACAGGGTGGCCTGGGTCCCATGCGGGACGATGGTACGCCAGAGGGAGCCCAGTACACGGCCGTATTCAATCAGGAGTTTCGGTGGAAAACAGTCCAGATTCTAAGAATCTTCGGGCGCACTTTCAGATCCTTCCCTCTTTGGCAGTCGGTTTTCATTGACGTTGGCAACGGCCTTCGCAACAAGGAAGAAATTCGCTTTGACAATTTTGCTGTGGCATATGGGACCGGCGTTCAGATTATGTCGCCCGCAGGTCCTATCCGTATAGACTACGCTCAGGTTCTAAAGACAGACCATTTTGACTTTGCTTCCCGCTGGCATTTTACGATTCTGTACGCATTCTGATGAACACTCAACCACATCACGTCGAGACATGAGTAAGCAGCGCGTGTTGGTAGCAATGTCGGGGGGCGTTGATTCATCTGTAGCCGCTCTCTTACTGTCACAACAGGGCTACGAAATCGTCGGGGCGCACATGAAATTGTGGGACTATCTTGATGTTGGTGGTGATATATACCAGGATGGTCGTTGTTGCAGTGTGGATTCGATTGCAGATTGTCGTCTTGTCTGCGACAGAATTGATGCGCCATTTCACGTGTTGAACCTGTCTCAAGAGTTTTCTGAATATGTCATCAAGGATTTCGTCGAGGAATACAAATCAGGGCGCACTCCGAATCCGTGTGTCCTCTGCAATACCGGTATTAAATGGAAAGCGTTTTTGCAGAAAGCAGAGGAGTTGGGCTGCGACTTTGTCGCTACCGGACATTACTCATTTGTTGAACGTGCCGAAAATCGTCGCTGGTACATTCGCAAAGGTGTCGATGAAACACGCGATCAGTCGTATGTCCTCTGGGGACTCGGCCAGTCAGCGCTTGCCCGAACGCTCATGCCGTTGGGGGGATTCAGGAAGTCCGAAATCCGTGAGATCGCTCAGCAGCATGATCTCAAGACGGCAGACAAAACTGAATCACGCGAAATCTGTTTTGTGGCCGATGACGACTACCGGCGCTTTCTGCGCGAGTGGGGGGACAGGCATGGCGGATTACCGCAGCCGGGCGAGATTGTGCATGCCGATGGTACTGTTCTTGGAAGGCACGAGAGCATCGCCTTCTACACGATTGGCCAGCGCCGGGGACTGGGAATCAGTCATCCAACCCCGCTTTACGTGCAGGAGATCGACGTGAAAAGCAATCGTGTGATTGTGGGCAATGATGACACCCTGTATAAACACCGGCTCGTTGCAGAGAAGGTCAACTGGGTTGCTCGATCTTCGGGTGAAGGCTCTTTTGAGGCTGACGTCAAGATACGCTATATGCATCAACCCGCGCGCGCGACTATCAAGCCCTTGACCGCTTCAACCGTAGAGATTACATTTGACAAGAAGCAGCGTGCTATCACCCCTGGCCAGTCCGTTGTATTCTACGATGCGGATATCGTTCTGGGTGGCGGCACTATTGCACGAGTCGATTGAACAAAGACGTTGTAGCGAAGAAGCATATCAGATCAAGGAGGAACAATGCCACAAGCAAAGTTTCTTGGACACGCGTGTGTGACCCTGAGTGAGGGAACACACAAACTCATCATTGACCCGTTTCTAACAGGTAACCCGCAGGCTGCTGCCAAGCCGGACGAAATCGAGGCCGGGCATGTACTGGTTACCCACGGCCACGGCGATCATGTCGGCGATGCAGTCGCAATCGCCAAAAAGAACAGCGCCACAATCATAGCGAATTTCGAGTTGGCCAATCTCTGCGGCAAGGAGGGCGCCGAATTCCATCCCATGCACATCGGCGGTGGCCATGACTTTGATTTTGGCCGGGTCAAGATGACAATCGCTCATCATGGCGGTGGTTATGGTGAGGATGCGAGTAGGTACACGGGACCACCGGTCGGGTTCCTGGTGACGATCGGCGGGAAGACTGTCTATCACGCCGGCGATACCGGGTTGTTTTATGACATGAAACTTATCGGCGAGATGAACAAGATCGATCTGGCGTTTCTGCCGATCGGTGACAATTTCACAATGGGTATCGATGATGCCGTCAAGGCGGTAGAGTTCCTTCGTCCTGCGCGTGTGGTCCCGATACACTATGATACCTTTCCGGTGATCGAGGCTGACCCCAATGAATTTGCCAAGAAGGTCGGCAAATTGGCTGAAGTGGCAATTCTGAAGCCGGGAGACAGTATAGATTTCTGAGCTGATCGGTAATCAACAGGCTTTTCACATTGGCGGCAGACGGGCGAAAGCTCATCTGCCGCTTGTTCTTTGGAGGAAGCAGGTTCTGTGTTAGACTGCAAAGAAGTCCCGAATGATGGTTTTTGTTGATTGGCTTGCAATGTCCCTCTACGATACGGACAACCTGTAACGCGTTCAGAGAGTACAAGTTGTATGAAGAAGTTACTTAAGATTATCGTATGGATTGCCGGCATATTT
>Ga0164310_10001121_pt1 | contig 14889 bp, 14 predicted proteins | sample GuaBasSedimGuay1_FD_121795 | JGI IMG/M metagenome (GOLD analysis project Ga0164310, IMG submission 121795) | Subseafloor sediment microbial communities from Guaymas Basin, Gulf of California, Mexico - Guay1, Core 4569-9, 0-3 cm | ecosystem: Environmental > Aquatic > Marine > Hydrothermal vents... | reverse complement strand
CTGTAATCATCCTATTTCTGCTTATAATATTATCGGTTGTATCTGTGCTCCTCATTGATAGACCGTCTATATCACTCATATTTCTGGCTGTCTCAGTATTCCTGCTGGGAGCAGTATTGATAAGCTCTTCGGAGAGATATGTAAGAAAGGATGACATATCTTTCCACGCTGATGGAAGCATAGTGAACATTGTTGGTGTTGTTGATTCATATCTTGACAGGAGGGAAAATAAGGCATTCATATATGTAAAGCCAGAGACAATTGAGAAAGACGGCGAGGTTCATAGGGTTAGTGGAAGATTGAGAGCCATCATATATGGGGAGGTAGAGAGGGTATCATATGGAGACAGGGTCTCCCTGACTGGGAGGTTGGTTCTGCCAAGGGGGAGGACCAACCCGGGTGGGTTTGATTATCGTGGCTGGTTGTTAGCACGGGGTGTGAGGTCGCTTCTCTATGTAAAGGAAATCAACGATGTTGAGAGTGGATTGGGCAATCCCTTTATTGCGCTTTCATACTGGCTGAGGGATAGAGCTCTCACCGCCATAGACGGGTTTGCAGGTGGGATAAGTGGGTCTCTGCTCAAGGGCATGCTTGTGGGCGAGAGAAGGGGAGTTCCTGAAAACATCCAGGAGGACTTCAGGAAGGCGGGGGTGATACATATCATCGCAATAAGCGGTCAGAACCTATCCCTGGTGGGTTTCGCCACCTATCTACTGCTGTCCATATTTGGTCTATCAAAGAAGATAAATGCGATTGTGGTCATTCCAGTGATTGTGCTTTATTCCATCATGACGGGTATGGACCCGCCAGTGGTCCGTGCTTTGATTATGGGGCTTCTGGTTCTGTTTGCGGTAATCCTTGAGTTGAGGGTCTCCCTCTTGAATATTATTGGTGCTTCTATGACCATCTTTCTTCTGTTGAACCCGTTGATGCTCTTTGATGTGGGTTTTCAATTGAGCTTTGCAGCAACGCTGGGAATAGCTGTTCTCTATACACCCATAACAAAGTTGATGGGCTTTATCCCGCATTTTATAAGGGAGATTCTCTCAGCCACCATATCCGCCCAGGTCGGGGTGATGCCACTTCTGGCATATCATTTCTACAGTATCTCAGTGGTCTCATTTATTGCCAATCTCATCATAGTCCCGCTTTCGTCTATAGTCATGGTGGTTGGCTTCATTTCTCTCATTCTCTATGTCCCTTTCAATTTTGTTGGGGCTTCACTCGGGGAGGTGTCGGCATTGCTATCAACAGTAATCATCAAGATATCTGCTCTGTTCTCACATCTTGGCTGGGCAACTCTCAATGTTGCCAGACCTGATATAGAGCTAGTCGTCTTTATCTACACAGCCATAGGGCTTCTAATTCTGACTATAAGGCAGGCATTCAGAAGGGGCGCCTTGCTTGCTTTGGGAGGAGTGGTTGCTTTATATGGCATAGGTATGACTGTGAAGCAACCTGAACCGGACTTTAGGTTGACATTTCTGAGTGTGGGCGATGGCAGGGCTATCGTAGCAGAGATAGGCGATAAGTGTTATCTATTTGACTGTGGCAGTAAGGTTGGCGAGAAGGTTGCCAGTGGCTCTGTTGAATCATACCTTGCTCTGAGGGGCATAGATAGAATAGATGGCGTAATTGTCAGTCACCCCCACTCAGACCATATAAATGGTTTATCTGAGGTGCTCAACAGATTTGATGTCGTTACCATATATGATATCTCATATCCATACCCATCAAAGGCATATATAGAGATGCTTGTATCTCTAAAAGGGGATACAGTTTACAGGCGTGTTATGGGATATTTCGCGCTGAAACTGGATGATGATACTTATCTTGGTTTCTATGGACCAAAATACCTCCCTCCGGTTGTTGGTGAGGGATGCTATCCAGATGGCGAAAAGATGAACTCTTGTGGTATAGTGAATGTGTTGACTGCAGGTGGGCTTAGGATATACTTGCCATCAGATAATGAGTGTGTATTTGATATATTAAGAGGTAGATACCAGATAATTGAATTTCCACATCATGGAAGCAAGAACAAGAATATATGGAGATTTATAGATGAATCTAAACCAAGAGTAATTCTGCTCAGTTCAGGTAGGATGTTCAGGGATAGGTATTATGATATAGAGAGGGAGATGGAGCCAGACGGTATTGAGGTAATCTCTACAGACAACTGTGGTGCCATAACAATTGAGGTGATGGGAGAGAGGTGTGTCATAACAACTGAATATTGAGTATTCAGGTAAGATTTATTATTATAATGTTTACATTTTTGTAAGTTTTATAGTAAGGATAACTGGATATGATTTCTATGAAAAGCGGATGTATCAATGGGATTGTTCCTCTTGTGCTCTTACTGGTGACACTCCTATTGGTTAGTTGCGAGCCATCCGGTTTTCCTACGGGAAACTTCTGGATTGTCTCTATTGATGTTGACCCCGACTATGTGTATGTGAATAGTGAGGTAACACTCACCGCCTTTGTTGAGAATCCAGACAACGAAGAACTTGTATATGACTGGAGGGCGAGCGGTGGGACGATATATGGGAGCGGTAATCAGGTTCAATGGATGACCCCGCCTGACCCGGCAAGCTATACAATTGAATTATGGGTTAGGGGTGAGAGCGGTGAGGACTATGAGAGAAAAGTTATAGAGGTTCATGAATAGGTCTCAATTCTGTATGACAATATGAAGATACTGCTATTAAACCCGCCATTTCTACCACGCTATTCCAGGGAACAAAGAAGCCCTGCTGTGACCAAGAGCGGGACTCTCTATTACCCCATGTGGCTGTCATACGCCGCAGGTCTTCTTGAAGACAATGGCTTTGAGTGCACACTCATAGATGGTGTCGTCCCCGGCGGAGAAAAACGGCTGACCACATATACAAACTCTGAGAATCCCGACCTTATTATAATTGATACCTCAACACCCTCAATAGAGAATGACCTTGGATGGGCTAAGAGATTGAAGAATATGTTTCCAGGTGCATTCATTCTCTTAGTAGGTCCTCATGTCTCTGCTCTGGGAGAGAGTATTGTCTCAGAATATCCCTGGGTTGATGGTGTGGCAAGAGGTGAGTATGAGTTTATCTCTCTTGAGTTAGCGCAATCTATAAGAAATGGTAAGAGAGACCTATCAGGTATAAATGGTCTGACATACAGGGAAGATGGAAAGGTAAAGAAGAACAAGAAGCGAAGGTTTATTAGAGACCTCGATTCTATTCCCTTCGTATCAAGGACTTATCTGAAGCACCTGAAGCACACCGACTACTTCTATGCTCACAGTAAATACCCAATAGTTGCAATATTGACAGCCAGGGGCTGTTCATACGGCTGTATCTACTGCCTTTATCCGCAGACATTCTCAGGGCAGGTTTATCGCCCCAGGTCCATTGAGAGTGTGGTAGAAGAACTTGAGTTCATTCAGGGTGAATTTCACCCACTGAGAGAGGTGATGTTTGAGGATGATACATTCGTGATTGACGAGGATAGGACGGTTGAATTATGCGAGGCAATTATCAAATCAGATTTCAATCTGCCTTTCTCCTGCAATACCAGACCCGATTTGAGTTATCAAACACTCAAGATACTCAAGAGAGCAGGTTGCAGGTTGATGTGTGTCGGTTTTGAAAGTGGTAATCAACGCATCCTTGACTTCATAAAGAAAGAAACAGATTTGGGAAGCATAGAAAGATTTGTGAGGGATGCAAGAAGGGCAGGCATAATGATACACGGTTGCTTTATGGTAGGAACCCCTGAGGATGATTACAGAACCATAATGGAGACCTACCGCTTCGCAGAGAGGTTAAACACAGACACCGCCCAATTCTTCCCGATTATGCTCTACCCAGGCACAACACTTTATAGATGGGCAGAGAAGAACGGCTATATCAAAGTAAATAGCTTTCGCGACTGGCTTACAAGGGAGGGGCTTCACAATTGCATAGTATCTACCCCAAACCTGTCTGGTGATGACCTGGTGAGATTCTGTAATGATGCACGAAGACACTATTACCTGAGACCGATCTATACGATAAGAAAACTCTTACAGTCCTTCACTAACATCCAAGAAGCAATAAGAAATCTGAAGGCGGCTGGAAATCTATTAAGACATCTGATTAAATATTAAATATGGTAAGTTCAGTAGAGCCTGCTCTCTTTATTTTCTGGTTTTCACTGGTAATTCTCTTAATGGGCTATGTAATATACCCAGTATTCATGATTATGGTATCGCATCTTGTGCCAGAGAAAAGGTATAAAACTGGCAGATTGCCCTCGGTAAGCATCATTATTCCTGCCTACAACGAAGAAGAGGTGATTAGAAGAAAGATTGATAATACGCTATCACTTGATTATCCAGAAGAGAAGGTTGAAATTATAATTGTGTCTGATGCTTCAGAAGATGGAACAGATGATATCGTGAAGGAGTATGTGAGTGATAGGTTGATATTGGTTAGGCAGGAAGAAAGGCAGGGCAAACTGGAGGCGCTGAACAGAGGAGCTGGGGTTGCAAGTGGTGAGGTGCTTGTCTTCACAGATGCAAATACAATAGTGGAGAGGGATGCTCTTGAAAAACTTGTTCTGCCTTTTGTTGACCCCCGGGTGGGAGCAGTTGCCGGGGAGCAGATTATATCCAAGGAGGGGGGGGCTGCTAAGGGTGAGGGTTTATACTGGCGTCTTGAGGGTAAATTGAAGGAGGCAGAGAGCCGGCTCGGTTCTGTTATCGGGGCTGATGGCTCAATGTATTCAATAAGAAAAGAACTCTACCCCAATTTCAGGGCAAAGGCAATAGTGATGGACGATTTCATCATATCCACCTCTGTCATAACCAGGGGTTACAAGTTGGAGTATGCCCCCGACGCACACTCCTACGAGGGTGCATCAAAGAATATGTGGATTGAGTTCCGCAGAAAAGCAAGGATATTCGCTGGTTCGGCTGGCTCAATATCACTGGTGTTAAAACTTCTACTAAAGCCGTTTGTGTTCAAACTCATATTACACAAGTTCATCAGGTGGTTTAGCCCATTCCTTCTAATTACCCTTTTTATATCCAATATATTTCTAATTAGTTATGGGCTGTTCTATAAGGCAATATTCGTCGCTCAATGTATATTCTATGGTCTTTCAATTATAGGGCTTGCTATTGAACTTTCAGGGATGCCACATAGCAGATTGACCTACTTCCCCCTCTACTTCACAATGACCAATGTTGCGGAAGTATATGGTCTCATAGGTATGATTGCTGGTAGATATAAACCTGCCTGGAAGAAGCTCAGATAATGCACCTTAAGATAATATCCCTATCTTTATCCATCATATTTGTCGCTCAATTCATATTCTGCAATGATGAGAAAAACTGCAAGCAGGAGAAGGTTGAACTGTTCTTTACCACCATGGGAACATCAGCCCATGTGCTGATTTATCCAAGAGATGGTTGCGATGGAGAGGAAATACTGAGAAAGATGCACGAGAGAGTGGAGTATGTGGAGCATATTGCTAACAGATTTGATGAGACAAGCGAGGTCTCGTTGATAAACTCAATGGATGTTGGGGATACTATGAGGGTCAGCAGGGAGATGATTGACCTGCTCATCTTCTCCAGAGAGATGACAGAAAGAACAGATGGTGCCTTTGACCCCACCTACATATCAGGAGTATCATCAGCAGTGGAGATAGATGATGGTGCGTTAATGCCCTCTGGCTGGGAGGCGCTAGATATTGATACAGTCAAATGCACAATAGCCAAGCTGGGGTATGTATTGTTAGACCTTGGGGCGGTTGCCAAGGGGTGGGCTTGTGATTATGCTTTGGATGCAGTCAGGGGCTCAATCACAGGTGGTATGGTAGAGATAGGTGGTGATATCGCTACATACGGCAGACCACCAGATGGAGATGGCTGGATTGTCTCTATACCTGATTGTTTTGGTTCATATTGTCTGAAGGTATCTGGTGAATACGGAGTGGCACTTTCATCAAGCAGGCGTGGCGGAAACGGTGAGTATCACATCGTGGATGCGAGAGGTAAGGTAAAATGCATTGAAGACGCTTATGCGCTGGCTGTTGCTGTAGATTCTGCCACCGCAGACGCCTTCGCAACCGCAATGATAGTTCTGGGAGAAGAGAGTATTAAAACTCTCAATCAGACCGAAAACCTTGAAGGGATGTTATGTATTGAGGGGAAGATATTAAAATCTGAGAATATAGATAGATTTCTACATAAGGGATTATGGGGTAATATTGCTTACCACTTTGGTTCTTCTTCAATCTGGTAGATAGCACCGCAGTAGTGACAATGGACAAATACCGCACCTGCCTTAACCTCAATTGATTCCTTATCCACAGGTGCACCACAGTTCTTGCACTTGAGACCCTCTAATTTTGTGTCACCGGGTATATCTATCTTCTGTATTATCTCAATCTCTTTCTTCTGACGGTATTTAGCAAGAGCAATCAAACCTATGCCCACAATTATGCCTATTATCCCTACGCACAGGTTGACACTGGATGTTCCTTGTGTCTTAGATTCAACAGATGTGGATGCCCAGGCGAAAAGGACTCCAAAGAATACCAATATCGCCCCAATTATTATAAGGGCAATATTAAAAGCACTCAAAACCTTCTTCTTTTTCTCCATATAACCTGCTGTTTATGAATTAACTTGAAGGTGATTACTTCTCCATCTCCTTGTAACGCCTGATGATATTCTCCAGCAGTTCAATCGTGTCATCAAGTTTTATGTTCTTTCTACCGATGCGAACTCTGTTCCCCAAAACCTCTATAATAACCTGAATTGACTCCCTAAGTGGCTCTTCTGCTATGGGTGGCTCTTCTACCGCTGGCTCCTCCACCTTTTCTTCAACCGGTGGTTCTGGCACTGGTGGCTCGGCTATCTCTGGCTCTCTTGCCTCCTCTAAGACCTCCTCCCTCTCTTCTTGCACCCTTATCTCTTCTTCCTCTTCAGTCGGAGGAGCTCCTATCTCAGGTTGTGGGAATCCGGTCTCTGGTTCCGCAACTCCGACCTCTTCAGGAGCTTCAATATCAGGTGGTGGCGGTGGTGTTTCTTCCTCTTCCCACACCGAAGGTGCAAAAGACGATAGGTCTAGTTCCTCAAACTCCTCGCGTCCTTCTGCTGTAATCTCCTCATCTACGGGTGGTGGGGGCACCTCTTCTGGTGCTTCTTTGATTGGTGCCTCCGCCGGTGCTTCTTCTCCCATCATCTGGTCTATGACCTCGTCAGGCGCTGTCTCCTCTTCCTCCTTCTCGCCTCCAAGTCCAAAATCACCGAATTTGAGTGATTCTTTCAATCTTCTGGCTCTGTCCAGATTTCTTCGTCTTATAGCTTCTATAGGATCTATCTCTTCCTTTTCTTCCTCTTCAGGCATGCAATAAACCCCCTTAATGGATTTATTAATATATTATACCTTATTATTTTAACATAATCTAACATCTTTTTTAAAAATATTCCAATGTTTTTCACTTCAAATGGAAGCATATTTCAGTGTTTGCCTTCTAAATATTAGAATTTATGGTTTACAATATACATAGTAAAGCACCTTATCAATAATGAATTTTTATATTGTTTATTCACCATGCAGCATATATTAAAATGTCAAGGTAACCCATATGGAAGATGTTGATAGAGAGTTGGTGGAGAAGGTTGCTAATCTAGCGCGGTTCGTTCTCAGGGATGAAGAGATTGAAGCGCTCACCAAACACTTCAAAAGGGTTCTTGACTATGTTAGACAGTTGGATGAACTGCCCGAGGTTGAGGGTGATGTGGTATCTGGTTTTGTATCATCAGCACCTATGAGGGATGATGTAGAGGGAGAACCCCTTGATAGGATTGAAGCTCTGAGAAATGCGCCACATACCAATGGTGAATATATCCTCGTCCCGAAGATTATCAAAAGGGAGGAGTAGAGTTGCTCTCTAAAACCCTATTCAACATGACACCACCCATCATAAATTATTATACAGACCCCGATGAATTCACCAATGCCTTAAAGGGGAAGAGAGGGTTTTACATTCTCTTGGTTGAAGTCAGCAAGAACGCAGAAATCCGATATATGAAAGGTGAGATGTCTGTTAACAGCGGGTTTTATATCTACATAGGAAGTGCTATGGCAACGCTTTCAGGCAGGGTATCAAGATATATTAGAGGACCTGAAAACATCCACTGGCACATAGACCGCCTGCTTTTATATTCAAAAGTGAACAAGATAGTCGCAGTCCCAAGTGATAGGCGTCTTGAGTGTAGAGTAGCTCAATTCATAGGGGGGATTCTTGGATGGTCGTCAGGTGTGGCTGGCTTTGGTTCAACCGACTGCGGTTGCCCATCGCATCTGTTCTTCATTTCCAACAAAGGTCTAATAGAAAAACTTTTGAAGGAGGAGATATGGAGAGGGATAGATTACTTTCCAGAGGAAATATTCTGCTTATCTTATTAGCAGTTGCTGGCTTTATGGTATATCTACTCTTAAATGATGTTGTTTTCCCATCTTCTGCTATAGACCTTAAGGTATCAAGAGAGGAGGTCTTTAGAATCGCTGATGACTTCTTTGAAGATTACGGAGTTAATACATTGGGTTATAAGAGAGTGATAGTTCTTGGAGCAGATGATAATGCCAATGCTTATCTATCAAAGCAACTCGGTATAGAGGGAGCAAACCGGCTCGTAAGAGAGGGGGAGGTCCCCATCTGGAGATGGGAGTTAAGGTATTTCAAACCGCTTCAGAAGAAGGAATACAATTTATACATAACCCCCGATGGTCGCTTGGTCAAATTCTCAATGCTTCTACCTGAAGATGAGAAGGGTGCAAACCTTACCATTGATGAGGCAGAAGAGATAGCACTCGGCTTTCTTAAGAGTGTATTCCCGATAGATGAGGGCTGGATTGCAGTTGAGAGGTCGTCCACCAAACATGATGCCCGAACAGACCATGTCTTCGTGTGGGAGAACAAGGCGAAAACCTATGGAGAAGAGGGCCGGTTAAGGGTTAGTGTGGAGGTAGCAGGTAATAAGGTCTCAAAGTTTTTCTGGTATCTAAAGGTTCCAGAGAAATTTTTGAGGGACTATCAGACACAGATGTCATACGGCAGTTTTCTCGCTCTCATCTCAGTATTGTTAACCGTCATCCTTGTAGTAGTGGGGGTAGTGATATTTTTGCGTAGTTTCAGAGCCGGTATAATACCCACCAGATACCCCCTGATTGTGGCTATTATCGTGGCGGTTGCACTCATTCTCGCATACACCAATGATATACCGAGAATGTTGATGGAGTATGACACCACCTCGTCTATGGTGAGCTTTATCTTCACACAGATATTCCGGACTGTTATGGTCGCCATCTTCATTGGAATTGGGGTGATGATTGCGGTTTCAATAGGTGACCTCTACGGGAGGAAATATCTTCCGGGTAGATTTAGCACCATAGATACATTCAGGAAAGGTAGGGTCTTCACAAGGGAGTTAGCCCTGTCATCCCTCAGGGGATTGTGCGTGGCATTTATCTTCATCGGTGGTCAGGTGCTGTTCTATCTCTTAATGGTAAAGAAATTCGGGGTCTGGTTCCCCGCCGAAAACGAATACAGCGATGTCTATGGCACCATTTTCCCATTCATAGCACCTCTTACAATCTCAATTGTTGCTGGAGTAATGGAGGAGTATGTTTTTCGCCTGTTCTCTGTAGTTTTGCTCAAGAGGGTATTCAGGTATCTGGTAATAGGAGCTTTAATATCCTCAGCCATCTGGGCACTTGCGCATTCAACTTATGCGGTCTATCCTGTTTACATCAGAGGCATTGAACTCACCATCTTTGGGATGCTTATGTTCTACTTCTTCTTCAGATACAACCTGATGACAGTCATCATTGCTCACTATACAATAGACGCCTTCTATATCGGATATCCACTGTTGAAAGCAAACAGCACATACTTCTTCGTATCGGGCATAATTGTGATGTCTCTTGCCCTTCTTCCATTGATTTCACTTGCCTTTATTAGGAGGAGGGCTGAGATAATAGATATTCCGACACCTACCCTAACGCTTGATGGTCTTGGGCGGTGGGTTTCTGCATTCATAAGGGGGGACTCGCCACTGGATGAGAGACGCAGAATGCTCACCACAATTATTCAGAGCACATTTGAGAAGGATGTTCAGAATATTGACGAACTTGCGGGTCGTTTGATTACAATTCTTAAAATTATATGGAATGTAAAGGCACAGCCAACACTTAAACGAGACAACGAGATTGCAATGGTCGCAAAGTCAGATGAAAATACTATGAAAGAAATAGATGATGTCATATCAGGTTTGAGGGTTGGGAGTTTCACTGTTCAAACGGACCTCACCGAAAAGCTGGAGATAAGAGTGGTATGTTAATAACATTCACTATATTATGAGAAACGCACTTGAAATAGGAGAAAAGATTGCCTGTGGCGATGTAAAGGCAGTTGACATCGTAGAGAGCACAATAAAGAGAATAGAGCAGACCAATAAAGACCTCAATGCCTTCATTACTATTACCTACGAAGAAGCACTTAAACAGGCGGAGGTGATAGATAGAGAGGTTAAGGAGGGTATAATTCGCTCTCCACTTTCCGGGGTTCCAGTTGCCATTAAGGATAATATCTGCACAAAAGGTATAAGGACGACCACCGCATCCAAGATACTATCCGAATACTATCCACCCTATGATGCCACTGTGGTGAGAAGGGTAAAGGAGGCGGGGCTCGTAATTGTAGGGAAGACCAATCAGGATGAGTTCGCTATGGGTTCTTCCAGCGAGACCTCATATTTTGGCGTTGTCCACAATCCCCACAACCTGGATTATTGTCCTGGTGGTTCAAGCGGTGGCTCCTGTGCCTGTGTATCTGCGGGTATGGTGCCGGTTGCTCTGGCGAGCGACTGTGGTGGCTCTATAAGACAGCCATCCGCCTTCTGCGGTGTCTATGGCTTGAAGCCCACCTATGGTCTGGTGTCAAGATATGGTCTCATCTCGTTCATACCATCAACCGACCAGATTGGACCGGTGGCAAATAATGTAGAAGACCTCTCGGCGCTACTCACAATTATCGCCGGTTATGATGAGAAAGACGCCAACTCAATCAAGGTGGGCAGGATTGACTACCTAAGTTCTCTTGGTGGTGATAGTGAGGTAAAAAAGGTGGGGTTGATAAGAGAGTGGTTGGAATCATCCACTCCGGAGGTAAGGGGGGCGGTTGAGGGTGTGTGTGAGAAGATAGAGGGGGTGGGAATAGAGGTGGTAGATGTAGAACTGCCCTATACGAAGTATGCGGTTGCCACCTACCGCCTGCTGGCTGATGCAGAGGCGTCATCCAATATGGCGAGATATGACGGTATGAACTTTACCAGGCGGGTGGAAGGTGATGACTTGAAAGGGGTCTATATGGCGTCAAGGGGAGAGGGTCTTGGAGACGAGGTGAAGCGTAGGGTCCTCATTGGTACATTTATATTGTCTCATGGGTATAAGGAGAGATATTACTGGAAGGCGATGGGGGCGCGGGTGCATATCAGGCGGGACTTTGAGGAGGTTCTCTCTGAGGTTGACCTGTTAGTTGGTCCGACCACGCCCACACCACCATTTAAGATAGGCGATATCATAGACGACCCTCTGGCTATGTATCTTGCAGATGTATTCGTGGTTCCCGCAAATCTGGCGGGTATTCCAGCAATGAATATTCCAGCTGGCTTCACAGATGATGGTCTTCCACTGGGGGTGCAGTTGATAGGGTCTCCGCTTGACGAGGCGAGATTACTTTCGGTGGCAAAGATGCTTGAGGGGGGAAGATAGGGTCTATTATATTTTTCATAAGAAATATTAATTGAATTTACTACCAGTTTTATTGTTTTCACTTTATTGATAATTATAAACACATAAAAAATATTCATTGACATGGGATTGATTTATGGTGTAGAATTAATTTGTTGTATAGGTATTTACTTAATAATTAAATTCGTGAATGTTTAGATAATAAATGATAGATATAAAGGGAGGTGATTGGTATGAGAGTATTAACTATAGTTTCAATATTGCTTACAACATTCCTGTTGCTATATGCAGACCCCGGAGACATTATAAGGACATTTGACCTTGATGGTAATCAAGGTTATGGTATATGGGGGCTTGCATACGACCCTGAGGACGGCAATATATGGGCTGCTCAAGATAAAAGGGATGATGATTATAGTAAATTCTGCAAGTTCAGGAATGATGAGGGTCATGAGATTATTCAGGACTGGCAGGAACTTGAGAATAACATTTGGGTTGATGATATAGCATATCCATATAGTTATGAAGGCAAAGATACACTTGTTATATTAGATAATAGCACAGATGGTCCAACTCTAATGAATATATATGATAAGGAAACAGGGGAATATTTAGGCAGGGTTACAAATGAATTTCTTATTTCCTACGGAATAGAAGCAAGTCATAATGGTAATATATTATATGCTTCGGATTGGTTACCCGGTGAAATATACACATTTTATGGCTACAACTGGGGGTGGTTTTCTGATTGTGAGGAGGATGCAGTGGGTGTAGCATATGGCTGGGAGAGGGTCTTTGTAATACATAACATTACACCACCATCTATATGGGTCTTTGACTTAGATGGCAATTTAGAGGATGAGATAGAAGTGAATGGATGGGATGGTTATGGTGTAAGTGGATTATCACGGGGAAGGGAGAACATCTCAGGTTATAATGAATCCCTGTATGTAGCGGTATATGATACACATGGTTACAGTATCATCTATGAGATTGAGGTTGGTGACTACAATACCGCAATCAATTCTTCATCGGTGGGAGAGATTAAGGCACTGTTTCATTGATTAAGTAATGCTTCTTTGAACAATACCTGAATAGTGCTATTAATCGGGGCAGGCAAATTTAACCACCTGCCCCTTTTTGTAATTATAAAAATCACTTTACATACCTATCCTGTTATGATAACAATAGGAAATCTTATGAATAAGAACGAGAAAGTCCTGCTCTACCCGGGAACATTTGACCCCATAACGCTTGGTCATTTGGATATAGTAAAAAGGGCGCTTCTGCTTGCTGACAAACTCATTGTGGCGGTAGCGATAAACCCCAACAAGGAGCCCCTGTTCTCAACAGAAGAGCGTATGGAGATGATAAGAGGAGCAACTTCGGGCATTGACAAACTTGAGATAACCTCATACGACGGTCTTACCGTCCACTTCGCCGAGAAGGTGGGAGCGGGCTTCATCGTCAGGGGCTTGAGGGCTATCTCCGACTTTGAGATGGAATTCCAGATGGCTTTGGCAAACAGACGCTTGAACGACGATATTGACACAATATTCCTTATGCCCAGCCAGGAATACACCTACCTAAACTCGTCTCTGGTGAGGGAGATAGTCCGCTTGGGCGGGAATGTTGAGGGAATAGTTCCGCCAAATGTTTCGGAGATGCTTAGGAAGAAGTTTTCATAGATTATATATCAGGAGGTCTTAATGCATTATGAACCTTATGGAGAACATTTATGAGAAGGCGAGGGAGAACCCAAGGAGGATTGTTCTTCCCGAGTCGTGGGATGAGCGTATTGTGGGTGCTTTGCCAGAGATTGCGGAGGAGAAAATAGCCACGGAGATTATAGTTCTTGGTGATAAGGGCGAGGTGAGTGCATTTGCCGAAAAGATTGGCTCATCAATACCATCCATCGCAAGGGTCTATAAGCCGGAGGAACACCCGAGATTTAGTGAGGCAGTTGATACCTACTATGAACTCCGCAAGAAGAAGGGCATCAGTAAGGATGAGGCGAATAAGACCATGAAAAATCCAATATACTTCGCCTCTATGCTTGTGAGGTGGGATGAGGCGGATGGTGCACTTATGGGCGCCGCAGTTGCAACCGCAGAGACAGTAAAGAGCGCCCTCCACTCTATTGGGCTTGAGGAGGGTATGAAGACGCTTTCCAGTTTCTTTCTGATGGCACTACCGAATGAGGACTATGGCTATAAGGGTAATTTTATATATGCTGACTGTGCTGTTGTTCCACAGCCGACTGTAGAGCAGTTAGCAGATATTGCTATCGCCTCAGCCGATAATGCCAGAAGGTTTCTTGGGACTGAACCACTCGTTGCAATGCTCTCATTTTCCACAAGGGGAAGTGCACAACATGAGGATGTGGACAAGGTGAGGCAGGCGACAGAGATGGTGAGGAAGAGGAGACCGGACCTCAAGGTTGACGGCGAGCTCCAGGCGGATGCGGCGATAGTGCCCAAGGTGATGGAGAAGAAGGCACCCGACAGCCCCCTCGGTGGCAGAGCAAACACACTGATATTCCCCGACCTTGACGCCGCAAATATCGCATATAAGTTGACACAGCGCCTTGCAGGTGCATCCGCCATAGGTCCAATGCTTCAGGGTCTGAGGAAGCCGGTAAATGACCTATCAAGGGGTTGCTCGGTGCAGGATGTTGTGGATGTGTTCGCCTTTACAGTGCTTCAGGCGGGCGATTGATGACAGAGTAGTGTAATGACGGGGAGGGGCGATAGTTTTGTCCAGGTAGCAGTTCAGAGGCACCTGAACAGATTATTTACCTACCATCTATCAGATGAAGCAGTTGGTCTTGTCTCCATAGGTGATAGGGTTCTAATTGACTTCGCAGGAAAAATTGAGACGGGTGTAGTAGTATCATTTGGTAATCCCGAGGGTATCAAGGAGACGAAGCCAGTTATCGCTCCCATTGACCTCTTCCCATTCCTTTCAGGGGGAGATATTGAACTGGCGCAGTTTGTATCCGAATACTATTTCTCACCTATCGGTGAGACAATAAGTGCTATGGTTCCGGGTAATATAGGCATCTCTTGTGAGGATGTGTTCACCATATCGG
>Ga0164310_10001119_pt1 | contig 14901 bp, 16 predicted proteins | sample GuaBasSedimGuay1_FD_121795 | JGI IMG/M metagenome (GOLD analysis project Ga0164310, IMG submission 121795) | Subseafloor sediment microbial communities from Guaymas Basin, Gulf of California, Mexico - Guay1, Core 4569-9, 0-3 cm | ecosystem: Environmental > Aquatic > Marine > Hydrothermal vents... | reverse complement strand
GGTGATAATAGCCAGTGGTTATTCGATAAATGGTCCTACGAAGGAGGCGCTTAAGGTTGGGGCCAAGGCATTTATTAATAAGCCCTATGATCTGAGGCAGATGCTCAAGGTGGTAAAAGAGGTATTGAAGTAAAAAATAAGCTTATGAACCTTGGTATCTCAATTGCTCTTTGTATTATAGGATAAATTTCGATAGAATGAAAACAAGGTCTGTTTAATAAGGAGGGTGAATCCAGATGGCCCATGGCTATTGGGTGGAGCCTTACGGTGGAGAGTTGACTAACTTGTTGGTGAGCCCTGAACGGCGCAAGATTTTGAAAGAGGTGGCTCTCAATCTGCCGGAAATCGTATTAAATGAGCGGCAGATGTGTGATTTGGAGCTCCTTTCAGAGGGGGCCCTTTCGCCCCTACGAGGTTTTATGACCAGACCCGACTATGAGTCTGTCTTGGACAGGATGAGGCTCCAAAACGGGCTGCTGTGGCCGCTGCCCATCTGTCTTGATATTAGCGAGACACAAGCCAAGTCTTTAGAAGCAGGTCAATCCTTGGCGCTCAGGGATCCAGAGGGTTTTCTCTTGGCGGTGATGCATATCGAAGATATTTGGCCTGTAGAGCGTGAAAAAGAGTCAACACGAATTTATAGGACAACTGACAGGATTCATCCTGGTGCGCGGTATATTTTGGAAACCGGGGGCGACTACTATGTTGGGGGCGAACTGGAAGTGCTGAGCTTACCCGTGCACTTTGACTTCAGGCAGTTACGGCAGACACCCGTAGAGGTTCGTGATTTATACAAGAAATTGGGGTGGCACCGGGTAGTTGGATTTCAAACCCGCAACCCTATTCACAGGGCCCAATTTGAAATGACGTTGAGGGCCATGAGGGAGGCAAAGGCCAATCTTCTCTTGCTCCCTGTTGTAGGTATGACCAAGCCCGGAGACTTCGATCACTATACTCGGGTCCGGTGTTATCGTGCTGTTGCCAGGCATTACCCGCCTGAGTCTTTCATACTCAACCTTCTGCCGTTGGCCATGCGCATGGCAGGGCCTCGGGAGGCCTTGTTACATGCCATTATATGCAAGAACTTTGGGTGTAGCCACTTCATTGTAGGAAGGGATCATGCAAGCCCTGGAAATGACAAGAGCGGCAAACCCTTCTACGGCAAATACGATGCACGGGATTTGGTGAAAGTCTATTCAAAAGAGCTGGGCATCTCTGTAGTTTCCTTTGAAGAGATGGTCTATCTCCCTTTTGAGGATGAATTCAGGACACGCGATCAGGTTCCAGAGGGCACTCAAACAATATCCTTATCAGGCACTGAGATAAGGGAACGCATTAAGGCGGGCCGCCGCATACCCAAATGGGCCACTTTCAAGGAGGTCATTGATGAGCTGTACCGTGCCTACCCACCCCCTAGCAAGCAGGGATTTACTATCTTTTTGACTGGATTGTCCGGGGCCGGAAAATCCACCATTGCCAAGGTACTTTATTCCCGCTTCTTGGAAATGGGCGACAGACCTGTGACGCTTTTGGACGGGGATATCGTGCGTCGAAATCTCTCAAGCGAATTGGGTTTTTCCAAAGAACATAGGGATATCAATGTCCGACGCATAGGCTTTGTGGCCAGTGAAATAACTAAAAACAGAGGCATTGCCATATGTGCCCCAATTGCCCCTTATGCTTCCACGCGTGCAGAGGTCCGAGCCACTATAGAGGCTTACGGAGGATTTGTGGAAGTGCACGTGGCCACTCCCATCGAGGTATGTGAGAAGCGGGACAGGAAGGGAATGTATGCCAAGGCCCGTGCAGGCCTGATAAAAGGCTTCACTGGAGTGGATGACCCTTATGAAGAGCCTGAGAACCCGGAGGTTCGGGTAGATACCACTGAACTAACTCCAGATGAGGCAGCACAGGAGATCCTCCTTTTTTTGGGACAGAAGGGATATATATAGTGTCGCCACTATCCATAGCCAGCTAGGCTGTATTAATTATGAAGGCTTTTGTTCAAATCATTGGAGATTACCGCTCATGCAGAGTCCTGGCGTTGGGTTGGATGGCAATGATTTTTTGGCTCTCTTCATTGCCCGACATTCCTGGCCCTGACCTGTTTTCTGCCCAGGATAAGTTGGAACATTTGCTGGTTTTTGGTGTTCTGGGATTTTTATTTGCCCGTTCCCTTGGCCCCCGCAGGGAAAAACTATGGCAGTGGCAGGTGGCTGTCGTGACCCTAATGGTCGCTGTTTATGGTGCAGTGGATGAGATACATCAATCCTTTGTAATAGGCCGGGATGCAAGTCTCTCTGACTTTCTCTTCGACACCTTAGGTGGCTTTATCTTTGCCCTGTTATCATATCGTAGCGTCCTCTTTTCCCGAAAAAGACCTTAGCATCAGTGATCAATTATTATGAAGCTGGGCTGTTGTTACTATATAAGGCTCAAATGTGTTGACCTATAAGCCTGAAATGAAACCTCGCCCACTGACTCTTGACAATGGAGCAATGCGCATTATTTATAGAACAACAACCTTCAGGCACCGCTAATATACTGGCATTCCCATGATTGTGTTGAAAAGGAGGTGATATAATGGCCCTTTTGAGATGGAGAGATCCGTTTGAAAGGACTGCCTTGAGTGAACTAAACAGGCTGCAGGAAGAGATGAATATGCTGTTTGATCGGTTTTTTGGGAGGCGTTCACTCTTGACCGAAACTGGCGTTTTTCCTGCTGTTAATGTGGCAGAGGATGATGACAACCTCTATATCACAGCCGAACTGCCGGGGATTGATCCCCAGGATATTGATTTGACTGTGGAAGAGGAAAGCGTGGTGATTAAAGGGGAACGCAAGCTGGAAGAAGAAGGAGAAGAGGTCAGCTATCACCGGAGAGAAAGAGAAGGAGGGTCCTTTAGCAGGACAATCACATTGCCCACCAGAGTAGTGGCTGAAAAGGCGAGTGCAGAGGCAAAGGATGGCGTGTTGACCCTTAAGCTACCCAAAGCAGAGGAGGCCAAGCCGAAGAAGATAGAGATTAAGCTGGGGTAAGGAGGTGATGTGCATGGATAGCAAGAAGCTACAGGCAAAGGATAAAAAGGAACTACAGACCAAATCCGAGACTACTCAGACAAGGCCTGTTTTTGTTCCGGCTGTGGATATCTATGAGAACAACGATGCCTTGGTACTTCTTGCGGATATGCCCGGAGTAAGCAACCAGGGCGTAGAAATACACCTAGAAGACAATGAACTCACCATAAGGGGACGTGTCCAAGAAGATCCTTCTGATAGGACTCCCATTTATACGGAGTACCGATCAGGGGATTACTATCGGAGCTTTACCTTATCAAGCGTCATTGATCAGGAAAGGATAGAGGCGAGCATGAGGAATGGCGTGCTCAAGGTAATACTGCCCAAAGCAGAGGCTGCAAAACCAAGACGTATAGAGGTCAAGGCAGGCTGAGTGAGTCAGTGCAATATTGCTACGGTTATGGCGCCACCATCCAATGGGAAGGAAACGGCTACACGCAAAGGATGGCTGGCGTTTTTTGTTTGCTTTGACTAACCCTTAAATCCCTTTGTTCCTTTTAGCTAATTATCTCTTCCTTATCACCCTCAACAGCACCACGATAATAATCACTAGGGCTACGGACACAAGTCCCAGACACCGGAATGTGGACTCAATGCCCCAATGTCCCTGGATATACTCCAACATCTTAACAGAAAGAGAACCTACGCCAAAAGTGAGAATAAATTTCATGCCAAAGGCCGAGTGGTGGAACCTCTTTGGAGTGAAGCTTGCGACAAGGGTATTTTCAATGGGTTGCATACCGAGCAAGAAAAAGAAATATATCATTGTGAGCCCCACCAGAGGTATATTAGACACAAGGGAAATGAGAAATGCTGTAGGGATGACTGCTGAATGGAAGATAAGATAGCAATATTTCGGCTGGTAGCGCTCTGCAATCCTTCCTCCAGTGTATTGGCCGATGATCCCTATCAAATAGATAAAAGAGGTTATGGAAGTAGCTACAAGATTGGTGGAGAGGCTTTTACTTAGTGTTTCAGAGAGCAGCCTAAAAATTGCAGGTGTCTTTAGCTCAAAGTATGCGGGAAGCATAACTGTTGCTCCCCTATAGGCGATTCCCCCTAACATCATTGCTGCCAGCAGGATGAGAAAAGGCTTTAGGGATCTGTTGTGATCTTGGGCCTGCGCCCGCACTAATTCATGCCTTGAACTTGTTGAAATGGAAAGAGTCAGTCCAAGACCTATGAAATTCATAAGTCCGACAGCCACATAGGCGGCCTTTATGCCCCAAAGCCAGTTGAATAGCCCTGCAAGCAAGGGTGCCACGGCCAGGCCCAGATTCCCAAACATTCCATTATAGCCCATGGCAAGACTGACCCGTTCTACTTCCTTTGATATGAGGCCGAGGCCGGTAGGGTGGTATATCCCTGAAAAGAGGCCCAAGCACGCAAGGGCAAGGGCGAACAATGAGGGAGAATCGAGCCACATGGCAGCGCTTAGTCCGCTCAAGCCAGCACCGGCATAAAAGATGAGCATGAGAGGTTTGGCCCCTGCCTTGTCAGCCGCAACTCCCCACGGAAGGGCTGTGACGCCGAAAAGAAGATACATCCAGAAGGACAAGCCTAGGGTGTGCGCGATGGATAAATGCAAATAAGAGGTAATGGGGAGAAGCAGTGCCGGGAACACCAACATGTTAAAATGGCTCATAAAGTGGCCAAAACAGGTGACCAGGAGAATTCGACGTTCCCTGCTGTTTAGTTTTATTTTGGCCTTGTCAATTTGTAGCAAAAGGGTATTGTCCATAACTAACCTTCATAAAACGCTGCCAATTCTGTCCCCGCATTCACTGCCAAAGGCCCAGCCACTGTACCAGACTTGTAAAAAACCGTGCAAACAAAAAAGCACATACTTACAAAAAGGAATGTTTGTCATTAATGAAAAATATTTGACAATACCAAACAAAATGGATATAATACCACTCTGTGAATCTGGCTGTGGTCATGGATACCTTAAGTATTCTCCTTTCAATTTATTTGCTTTTTTAGAGGTGGAGCCACCTAGATGAGCAATAATGAAGCCAAGTCCCTCAACTTAGGGAGAAAAATACGTGAAATCCGTTTGAGGCGTGGGCTCACGCTCCAGCAACTCTCTGAGCTGACCGGTCTTTCGAAGCCTTCCTTATCACAGATTGAAAATGAAGTGACCGTCCCCCCAATTGCTACCCTGCTCAAGATATCTCGGGCATTAGGTAAACATATCGCTGATTTTTTTCAAGAGGCCACACCCTTGGAAGACCGGATTTCGGTGGTACGGGCAGAGGAGCGAAAAGAGATCATGAGCCACTTGCAGATGGAAGCCAGAAGAATAGGCTATAGATATGAATCCTTGGCTTACCACCTCTCGGAAAAGCGGATGGAGCCCTTCATAGTGGAAATTGAGCCCAGAGACGAGAATGCCTCCATTTTCTACCATCATAAGGGTGAGGAGTTTCTTTTTGTTTTGGAAGGAGAACTGGAATTCAGGGGATCGGATAAGATTATCCAACTCCAGCCTGGTGACAGCCTTTATTTTGATTCCGAGATTCCCCATGCCCTCAGGGGACTAGGGGGTAAGGCAGTTAAGGTATTGGCGGTAATCTATTCACCCGAGTGATGAACATGTTCGGGTATCAATGAGTTACAAAGGAAATAGGATATGCAAGAAATACGATTCCATGGTCGTGGAGGACAAGGGGCTGTTGTTGGATCAGAGACGCTGGCCCATGCCTTTTTTATTGAGGGCAAATACGTGCAGGCCTTTCCGGCCTTTGGGGTGGAAAGGCGTGGGGCCCCAGTAATGGCCTTTTGCCGTGTGGATGATGAACCCATTAACCTTCGTAATCAAATTTACGAGCCGGATCATGTGGTGGTGCTAGACTCTTCACTCTTGGATACAATCGACGTGACCCAGGGACTCAAGGAAAACGGCACGGTGATTATAAATGGAAGGCGAGCGACTGCCTATTACAGGGAAAAGATAAGCCCGAAGTATAGGATTTTCTTGGTGGATGCCGGAGGTATTGCCGTGGAACATAGGCTGGGCTCCATCACTAATCCTATTGTGAACACTGCTATCCTGGGGGCGTTTTCAAAGGCGACAGGCCTTGTGAGTATAGGGGCAGTAGAAAATGCAATTTTGGAATATGTACCTGTAAAAAGGGAAGAAAACCGCCTGGCCGCGAGAGCCGCCTATGACCTTACGGTGGAAATCTAGGGTATGGAGAAAATAGGGGAAATTGATGATGCAAGTGAACAAAAGAAGTGACATGGCGAAAAAGGTGGAAATAGGAAGCTGGCGTGATCTTCCACCCATGAATATTTCCATGGGCACCATGCTCCATAATTTGACCGGAAGCTGGCGGTTCATAAAGCCCATTTACCTGGATAAGGTGCCGGCTTGTCAGAATACCTGTCCGTGCGGCAATGATATCGAGGCCTGGATCAAACTCATACAAAGAAAGGAAATCAGGGACGCTTATCTGTATATCAAAAGGGAGGAACCCTTCCCAGCTATTTTGGGCCGGGTTTGTTTTCGATTCTGTGAAGAGGCGTGCAATCGTTCTGGGCTGGATGAGAGCATCAGAATTCGAGAGCTTGAGCGGTTTGTGGGCGATATGGGCATTAGCAAGGGTATTTATCCCCAGGTCCCAGACTATCACGGCAAGAGTCTCGGCGTTATCGGATCAGGGCCGGCCGGAATGTCCGTGGCCTATTTTGCAAGATTGCTGGGCTTCCGGGTTACCATTTTTGAGGCATTGGATGTTATGGGGGGCATCTTGCGTGTGGGGATCCCAGCCTATAGGCTCCCCAGAAGTATTGTGGAAGCAGAGTTTGAACTTTTGAAAAATATGGGTATCACCCTCAGGCCGGGGACCAGGGTGGGCCAGGATATTTCCTTGGAGCAGTGCTGCCGGGAATTCGATTATGTCTTTGTGGCCTCAGGGGCGCATAAGAGCAGAAGGCTTGGGATCGAAGGGGAAGACGCTAGCCCCTATGTCATGACAGGACTTGAGCTGCTAAAAAAGGTGGCCCTCGGACAAACACCAACGTTAGGCAATCATGTGACCGTAGTGGGAGGTGGAAACACGGCCATTGATGCAGCTAGGACAGCTATCAGGCTTGGCGCTCAAGAGGTGACAGTGCTGTACAGGCGAACCGAGACAGAGATGCCTGCTCACCCTGAGGAAGTGGAAGAGGCGAGGGAAGAAGGAGTGAATTTCCATTTCCTTGCTGCCCCGGACAAGATCGAACTGGATGAAGGTGGCAGGATTCAGCGATTGATCTGCTGTGAAATGGAGCTGGGCCCTCCTGATGAGAGTGGAAGGCGGGCTCCAGTCAAAAAGCCTGATTCCCGCTTTCAGATGAATACAGACACCCTGATAACCGCTGTTGGCGAGATACCTTGGTTTGAGCCCTTGCAGACCTTTACCAAAGTGAAACACGGGCCTTTACAAACCGACCACGAGCTATTTGTTACCCAGCCCTTACCAGGGAAGGCCAAGGTCTATGCCGGAGGAGACCTGATCGACATCCCCCATACAGTGGCACATGCCCTGGCCAGCGGAAAACGGGCAGCCATTGCAATGGATTGTGACCGGAGGGGAATCAATTTCCGTGAGGTGGAGAGTAAGATCAGCATTGGGGATGGGGTGGCCCTCAGTTTTTCCAAGTACATGGATCTTCCTCCGCTCAATCCGGTGCGTCAAGACCTCCACCAGGTGGTGAATAGGGATAGGATTGTATACGACTATTTTGAGGAAGCGTCTCCAGTGCAACTCCACATAAGGCCTCCGGCTCAACGAAAGATGCATTTTGAACCTTATGTTTCCACCTTGACTCAGGAAGAGGCAGGGCAAGAGTGTGAACGGTGTATCCATTGTGGCCGGTGTACAGAGTGTGACAATTGTTTGATTTTTTGCCCTGATATTTCAATCCTACCCAGTGGCGAAGATTCATTTGGTTATAGATTTGATTACGATTACTGCAAGGGCTGTGGCATTTGTTTTACGGAATGCCCGAGGCATGCAATAAGTATGGTAGATGAAGACGTGGATATTGAGGAGGCTTAATTGAGACAGGTTATAAAAGGCAATCATGCCGTATCACATGGAGTCCGACTGAGCAGGGTAGAAGTGATCTCTGCCTATCCCATCACGCCCCAGACCACTATTGTGGAAGAGCTTTCCGAGATGTGTGCAAGCGGAGCCCTTGATGCCAAGTTCATTAAGGTGGAAAGCGAGCATTCCGCCCTTGCCGCTCTTATTGGCTCGGCCTCTGCAGGCGCACGTTCCTTTACCGCCACCAGCAGCCAGGGGCTTTTACTTATGCACGAGGTACTCCACTGGGTGTGCGGGGCAAGGCTTCCTATTGTACTGGCCAATGTTAACAGGGCGGTTGGACCAGGATGGAATATCTGGGCAGAGCAGACTGATTCTGTCTCCCAGAGGGACACGGGGTGGATACAGATCTATTGCGAGTCCAATCAGGAGGTCTTGGACAGCATCATAATGGCATACAAACTTGCTGAGAGGTTGATGCTGCCGGTGATGGTGGCATATGACGCCTTTTTCCTGAGCCACACCTCAGAGGTGGTGGATATTCCCGAGCAAGGGGAGGTGGATGCATTCCTCCCACCCTATGAGCCGCCTTACAAGATTGATGTGGATAATCCCAAGATGCTGGGGGGCATGATCGGTCCGGACCTTTATTATGAAGAAAGATACCTTATATATAGGGATTTCATGAAAGCGATGGAGGTCTATAAGGAGATATGTGAGGATTTTCAAGGTATATTCGGCAGGACGTACGGCTTTGTTGAAACGTACAGAATCGAGGGGGCAGAACTTGTGCTGGTGACTGCCGGGACCCTTACATCTGTTGCACGGATTGCTGTGGACAAGGCACGACAAGCCGGAATTCCCTTAGGCCTTATGAAGGTGAGGCTTTTTCGGCCCGTACCCCTCAATGTATGGCGACAGACCTTGGGTAATGTGCCAAAGGTAGTGGTAATAGATAGGAATCTTGTAGGCGGCCTGGGAGGGGTATTTGCAAGTGAGATTCGTTCCGCCCTCTATGAGCTGGATAAAAGGCCTGTCATATACTCAGCCATAGCAGGTTTGGGTGGCCGTGACGTTACCCCAAGGGATATTCGGGGCATTGCTGATTATGTGCTTTCCGGGCAAGCACAAACAGATATCCCTATTTTTTGGGGGCTTAAGGAGTAGGAGCAGAACATGCAAAGACGGTTTAATATATCCAAAGAAATATGGACAAGAGAAGAGTTAGTGCAACCAGGCATGTTATCCTGCCAAGGGTGTGGGGCCTCGTTGGCCATGAAATTGGCCCTGAAGGGTTTGGGCAAAAGAACGGTTGTTGTGATTCCTGCATGCTGTTGGAGCATTATCATAGGGGTATATCCCTATTCAGCGCTCCAGGTGCCGGTAGTGCATGTTCCATTTGAGACGGCCGCTGTGGTTGCCTCCGGCATAAAGGCAGCACTGGGGTTAAAGGGGGATACAGACATAACTGTCATGGCCTGGGCAGGGGATGGGGGTACCTTTGATATTGGGCTTCAATCATTGTCCGGGGCAGCAGAGAGAAATGAGGATATTTTGTATGTATGCTATGACAACGAGGCATACATGAACACAGGGATTCAGCGCTCCAGTGCTACGCCCATTGGTGCATGGACCACAACAACCCCTGAAGGTTCCTTAAAAGAAGAGCCAAAGAAGGATATGGAACACATTATGTTGGCCCATGGGGTGCCGTATGTGGCCACGGCTTCTGTGGCATATCCGGACGATTTGGTACACAAGTTTGAGAAGGCCAAGGGGATTAAAGGCACAAAATTCATTCATCTTCTGTCTCCTTGCCCCCCTGGCTGGCGCATTGATTCGGCGAAATCTATACAAGTCGCCCGCATGGCCTCCCAGTGTGGGATATTCCCCATTTACGAGGTGGAGGAAGGGGTGGTGAAGGTGAACGTTGTACCAAAGGAGAGAATGCCTGTTTCAAAGTATCTTAAGGCGCAGGGCCGGTTTCGTCAGATGAGCGAGGAAATGATCGAAAAGGTTCAGAAACTTGTGGACAAACAATGGGAGGATCTCTTGAATCGTACAGAAAGAACCAAGGGCTTGGGTTAGATACTGAGGCATCATGGGCCCGGGTTTGATATCATCAAAAAATGGCTTTGCAGGTTTAACAACTGGATTTTTTAGACGCTAAAGGAGCCAGATATTTAGTATTATGCGCCAGGCAGAGATGTTGTTTTCTGTCTGGCGCTTTCATATTGGTCACTTTTCCTTGACCTTGGGTCTGATTCCCATTATACGTTGGTGCATAAATATCAAAGTGCTTACTTACAATTTGAGAAAGGTGTCCATGTTTTTTGAAGAGGGCAAGGAAGGCGGGGAAAAGGGATCGCCTATTATAAAAGAGCACTTGCTCGCAGGGACGTGGCCGCATGCGCGGAAAAGGGATCCTGGAATTTCTAAGGACAGATATCTGGCGAATACAGGAAGGTGAGCTTCCAAGATTGAAGGCCCTGGTTCTTCGTTACACCAGGATCATGGTGCTTTCCTTCAGGGGTGTATTTGAAGACAAATGTCAACTGAGGGCCTCAGCCCTTACATACTATTCTCTGTTATCCATTGTCCCTGTACTGGCCCTGGTCCTTGCTATTGCAAAGGGTTTTGGGTTTGAGAGGATTCTTGAGCACCAGCTCCTCCAAAACATGCAGGCACAACAGGAGGTAGCCTCCCGTATCATCGGATTTGCCCGGGGGCTTCTCGAAAACACCCAGGGAGGCCTGATGGTAGGGGCAGGGCTCCTTTTCCTCTTCTGGGTCATGCTCAACCTATTTTCGAATATTGAGGATGCCTTTAATCATATCTGGGGAATAAGGCGCGGCCGCACAATCAGCCGCAAGCTAACCGACTATTTAGCCTTGACTCTTGTGGGACCATTTCTTTTTACCTTTTCCAGTACGGCAACAGTGGTCATAGGGTCCCAATTCCAACGGTTTGTCGAGAGGGTCCCTGTGCTGGAGGCAGCCAGCCCAGCATTTTTGCACCTGTTTAAATTGGTCCCTTACATAGCCCTTTGGATCCTCTTTACCTTTATGTACGCCTTCATGCCAAATACGAAAGTCAATATCCGTTGTGCCATATTTGCTGGGGTGGTAGCGGGAAGCATTTATGGGATCTTTCAATGGGCCTATATTACCTTTCAGATAGGGGTAGCTAGGTACAACGCTATATTTGGAAGCTTCGCGGCCCTGCCCTTGTTTTTGATATGGGTGCACTGGAGTTGGCTGATTGTGCTTTATGGTGCTGAGATTTCCTTTGCCCATCAGAATGTCCAGATCTTTGAATTTGAAAGGGATTGGTCCAGAGTAAGTTACTATCGAAAGAAACTCTTGGCCTTGGCCATTGTTCACTATCTTGTGAGGAATTTTTCAAATAAAGGTGGTGCAAAAGACGAAGGCCAGATCTCGGAGGCATTGGGAATCCCCCTTAGATGTGTGAGAGAAATTCTATCGGAGTTGGTGAATTCCAGGCTTATATCCCAGGTAAGCATGGAAGATAAGAAGAGCATATACTATCAACCTGGGCTGGATCTGGAGAAAATTACCTTGAAGTCAGTCTTGGACGCCATGGAACAAAGTGGTAGTGACAAAATTCCTATGGCATCATCTCCTGCATTGGACAAGATGACCAAGTCCCTGGAAAAGGTCGGCCGCATGATTGAGTCCTCACCAGCCAACATAAGGCTGAAAGATATATGAGGTGTTGTATGCAGATTTGATTTCCCAGGATTTGACGCTAAATTGAGGTTGGGGTACTTGTTTTGAGTTGAGTTCAAGGATTTAGGGTTATCCAGACAATGTGTTTATATTGATGTCTACAGGGGTTGAGTTGGCATACGATTTGAGTTTTCAATAGATAGGCTGGTGTGAGGCGAATGGACATTATTAGAAAAATAGGAGCAGTGACCCTAGAGTCAGTACGACGAATGGGACTGATGGGTCTTTTTTTGGTAAAGACCTTCCTTTACACCCTGATCCCTCCCATTAAATTCGGCCGTGTAATCAAGCAAATACACTTTATTGGTGTCCAGTCCAGTTTGGTGATTCTTTTGACCGGCTCTTTTTCCGGGATGGTGCTTGGTTTTCAAGGTTACTATAGCCTTAGCCGTTTTGGCTCCGACGCATTCCTTGGGCCAATGGTGGGCTTGGCTCTTATCAAGGAATTGGGTCCAGTGCTGTCTGCTCTTATGGTCACGGGAAGGGCTGGTTCGGCTGTAGCGGCTGAAATAGGCATTATGCGAATCAGCGAACAGATTGACGCCCTGGAGCTCATGGGTTTAAATCCATACCGTTATCTAATTGTACCAAATCTCTTGGCCGCCTTGATCTCTGTGCCCCTGTTGACGGCTATTTTTGATGTGGTGGGTATCTTCGGGGGATATCTCATTGGTGTAAAGCTCCTTGGGGTAGGAGCCGGGGTGTACTTTGGAGAGATGAGGCACTATGTGGAAATGGCCGATGTTCTCGAAGGTCTTTATAAGTCCCTGAGTTTTGGCGTGCTCATTGCATGGGTATCTACCTTTAAAGGCTACTATACCGGAATACTGACCGGCTTTGGAGCTGAAGGCGTGAGCAAGGCAACAACTCAGGCTGTGGTTTTGTGCTCAGTACTAATTCTGGTTTGGGACTATTTCATGACTTCTCTTCTCTTTTGAAAGGTGCACATGATACAGGTAGAAGATCTACACAAATCATTCGATGGCCATGTGGTTCTGGATGGCATTTCCTTTGAAATAGGGAAGGGCCAAGTTGTGGCCTTGATTGGTGGAAGTGGAGGAGGAAAGAGCGTCCTTCTCAAACACTTGGCCGGGCTCATGAAACCTGACAAGGGGCGCGTCATTATTGATGGAGCAGACTTGAAGACGTTGAGAGGCGGACAGTTGAGAGCTCTTCGGGATCGGCTCGGTTTTCTTTTTCAAGGAGGGGCCCTTTTTGATTCCTTGACCGTCTATGAAAACGTGGCCTTTCCTTTGAGGGAGAAAACAAAGATGAAGGAACGGGAGATAAGGGAAAAGGTATTGAAAGAACTGGAATTGGTCGGTCTTAAGGGCGCAGAGGACAAGTATCCATCTCAGATCAGTGGTGGCATGGTGAAGCGCGCTGCCCTGGCAAGGGCCTTGGTCAGGGACCCAGAGATCATGCTCTTTGACGAGCCCACTACAGGGCTTGATCCTGTGATAGGGCAGGCTATTCTTGAGCTGATTGATGCATGCCATAAACGGATATCCTTTACAGGCATTGTGGTAACACACGAGATACCGAGAATATTTTCCTATGTGGATCGGGTTTTGATGATATATGAGGGTAAACTTCGGGTGAACGCCACGCCCCAGGAGCTAATGCGTTCCGAGGATCCAGTGGTAAAAAGCTTTTTGGGATATTGACCTTTTTCGGTCGTGAATCGGTGAAGGGGTCAGAGGACGAGATATAAGGATACAGAGCGGTTGTAAATATCAATTTTGGAGACGGATTGAAATAAAAATAGATCTTTTATAACGGGGGAGTAGGATGAGGCGATTTGACCTTGAACTTGCCGTGGGCCTGTTTGTATTGGCCGGCATCTTGTGTCTTGGATATCTTTCTATCAAGCTTGGAAGGATGGAGGTCATCGGAGGGAGTGGATATGAGCTAGAGGCCATCTTTTCCAATGCTGGTGGCCTGAAAAACGGGGCTTCGGTTGTTATTTCAGGCGTTGAGGTTGGGAGAGTTAGGGACATTTCTTTGGATGATTATCAGGCCAAGGTGGTGCTTCTTCTTCCGGAGGACGTAAAGATTCAGGAAGATGCCATTGCGTCAATCAAGACGAAGGGGTTGATCGGAGAAAAATACGTGGAAATAACGCCTGGGGCCTCGGATAGAATCCTCCATCCTGGTGAGCGGATCCGGGATACACAGCCTGCGGTGGATCTGGAGCAACTGATTTCGAGCTATGTGTTTGGAAAACTGTAAGGTATGCCGTGGTATTGAAGCAATAATAGTTTCATGAGTGCATTCACACTGGATTTTTCAGGAGGGGATGTAATGAACAAGACACGATCCGCTGTTTTGTTAGCTGTTGTTGTTTCTTTCCTGCTTGTGAGTACAGGGCTTGCGAGAGCTGGAGAACCAACAGATCAGATCAAGGAGACCACAGATAAGATCCTTAACATCGTGAAGGATCCTGCGTTAAAGGTTCCTGAAAGAGAGCCTGAAAGAAGGCGTCTTATCCGACAGGCTGTTGATGAGCGCTTTGACTGGGAGGAGATGGCCAAGAGGACGTTGGCACGGCATTGGCGAAAGAGGACAGTGAAAGAGAAAAAGGAGTTTATTGAGCTTTTTGGGAAGCTACTTGAAAGAACCTATATGGATAAGGTGGAGGGATATTCGGGGGAGAAGGTGGTGTATGTAGGAGATAGGGTTGAGGGCAAATACGCTGTGGTCAAGATAAAGATCCTAACACCTCAAGATACAGAAATCCCTGTCCTTTATCGGATGAAGAAAAAAGGTGATGAATGGTTAGTCTATGACATATCCATAGAAGGGGTAAGCCTTATCAATAATTATAGGACCCAGTTCAATAGTATTCTTGTGCGGTCTTCCTTCAAGAAGTTGATTGAAAAGCTAAAGGCTAAGGTTAATAAAACACAATAATCATATCTGACTAAAGTGGGGTCGTTATGGCAGCTCAATTGATATGGCGATAAAGAAGGGGTCCCTATATGCGAGCGAGAGAGAGATTGATGGGAGGAGCCGGATTATTGGTCTTTTTGATGCTTTGT
>Ga0164310_10001118_pt1 | contig 14901 bp, 12 predicted proteins | sample GuaBasSedimGuay1_FD_121795 | JGI IMG/M metagenome (GOLD analysis project Ga0164310, IMG submission 121795) | Subseafloor sediment microbial communities from Guaymas Basin, Gulf of California, Mexico - Guay1, Core 4569-9, 0-3 cm | ecosystem: Environmental > Aquatic > Marine > Hydrothermal vents... | reverse complement strand
TAGCAAGGCATGCCGAGCATGTTACCGCAGAGTTGGAGAAAGTTGAGGAGAGCGAGGCATTTAAAAGAATAAAAGAGAGGTATTACAAGCAGAACATAGAACCTATGTTAAATAAAGCAAAGCAAGAGATAATCTCAATGGGAGTGCCAGAAGACAACGTGGAAATCAAGATAAGAGAGGGTTTGCCAGAGGAGGAAATCGTAGAAGAAGCAAAGCTTGGTTATACCGCCTTAGTAATAAAAAGAGGGGAGGATTTGAGTAAAGATATAAAAATAGCTGAGGTTACTAGCAATGTAATTCATAATTTGCAGGAAATAGTTATTTTTGTTGTAGGAAAAGAAAAAGTAGAGGTAAAAGAATGTCCTATGCCGAGAATTTTAGTCCCGGTAGATGGTTCACCTCATTCTCTCAGAGCGGTAAGATGCGTAGCTTCTCTGCTGCAAGCCTTTAAAAATAGGATTTTAAAAATAAGCCTTCTCTACGTAGGTATAACGGACTCTGAGAGGATATTGAAAAAGGCAAGGAAAGTTTTTGCTGAAGAGGGAATTGAGAATGATATTATAGAGGAAAAGACAAGAGAAGGAAGTCCGGGAGAGGAGATAGTTAAAGAAGCAAGGGAAGGAGATTACTCTACAGTAATCATGGGAAGGAGAGGATTATCAAAGCTCCAGGAATTTTTTGTTGGAAGTGTAACAAAGTATGTACTAGAAAATCTCCCAGAAGCTACGGTTGTGGTCGTTTAATTAATTTAAGGTTATGATCTTAAACTCAATAACCTCTCGCCCTCTTTATCTCATTCCTTATTATCTCTATTGTTTTCAATGCATCTTTCTCTTCTACTATAAAGCAAGTTTCTATGTAGCTTGACATCATCTCAACTATGTTAATTTTTTCAAGAGTCAAAGCATTTGCCATATGGGCTATTACCCCATAAGTTACTGCTATCTCTTCTGGACTTTTTACTATGATTGAAGCAAGGTTCTTTCTTTTTTCAATGATGGAATCTTCGAGGATTTTTTCAATTTCGGCAAGCTTTTTTTCTTCGCCAACTATCGTCGTAGTCTCAAGACCTTGGATTACTATGTAATCCTCGCCAAGGTTTGGAAGCTTAGATGATTTTTTCAATGTTAGTACTCCTATGTCGTATCTTAGGTTAACCTCGCTCTTGGCTAAGATTTCAAGTATTTTACTGCTTTCTTCCTTTTTTGTTGGCAACCTTCTTATAGCTGTTACAACGCTTTGAATATTAACCTCTCTATTAAGCTCTCTTTTAACCTCCTCGAGTATGGTTTTTGCTAAGGCTCTATTATTTATTATTCCCATTGAAAGATATCTTTCCAAGTAGGGATAGCCGGCAAGAATCTTTCTAACGGTCTTTGATATATTTCCATGCATTTTTATCACAAATGTTTCATTTTATCCTAATTTGAGTCATTTATGAGATAAATCTTATATAACTGAATAATATATAAAGTTTTGGGTGAAGTAATGAAGCTCGTGGCTACCTTGGTATTAGAAGATGGCACTATAGTCCAAGGCGAAGGCTTTGGAGCTGAGAAAGAGGTCTTCGGCGAGGTTGTTTTTAACACGAGCATGACCGGCTATCAAGAAGCTTTGACCGACCCAAGCTATAAGGGGCAAATTCTACTTTTGACCTATCCTTTGGTCGGTAATTATGGTGTTAACGATGAAGATTTTGAATCTAATAGAATACAAGTCGAGGGTTTTGTGGTTAAGGAAGCTTGCTCAAATCCAAGCCATAGAATATCCAAAAAAACGATAGACGAGTTTTTGAAAGAGCATGATATTCCCGGAATCTCGGGAGTTGATACAAGAGCTCTGACGATAAAAATACGAAAATACGGGACGATGAAAGGTGCCTTAGCAACTTCGAGTAAAGAAATAGACGCAGAGGACCTTCTTGAAAGAGCAAGAAAGCAAAAGGATATATCGGAGCTTGACCTTGTTTCTCTCGTAACTTGTAAACAAGCAAAAAAATATGGTAATGGCGAAAGAGTTGTGCTAATAGATTGTGGTTATAAAGCAAGCATCCTCAAAAACCTTTTGAAAAGAAATCTTGAGGTAATAGTTGTTCCAGCTTTTTATGATTATAAAAAGATTTTAGAGCTTGAACCTCGTGGCATAATGGTCTCTAACGGTCCAGGAGATCCAAAACGTGCGAGCTATGTTATAAAGACCTTAAAGAAGCTCATCAATGAGGAGATACCAATTTTTGGAATTTGCTTAGGAAATCAATTATTGGCTTTAGCCTTTGGGGCAGATACTTACAAGCTCAAATTTGGACATCGCGGTAGCAATCAGCCAGTTAAGGATTTAAAAACAGGCAAAACCTACATAACTTCTCAAAACCATGGTTTTGCGGTAAGCGAAGAAAGCCTGCCAGATTTCTTGGAGATTTCGCATATAAACTTGAACGATAATACAGTTGAAGGAATAAGGCATAAGGAATTGCCGATTTTTTCTGTTCAGTATCATCCAGAAGCTAATCCAGGTCCAAGAGATAGCGAATACCTCTTTGATGAGTTTGTTAAATTAATAAGGCGATAACCGTGCCAAAGCGCGAGGATATAAGCAAAATAATGGTCATAGGCTCTGGTCCAATAATAATAGGACAAGCGGCAGAGTTTGATTACTCAGGTAGCCAAGCTTGCAAAGCTTTGCGCGAGGAGGGTTACGAGGTTGTGCTGGTAAATTCAAACCCTGCCACAATTCAGACAGATAAAGAGATTGCAGACATAATATATGTTGAGCCTTTGGTTCCAGAAGTAGTTGCGAGGATAATAGAAAGGGAAAGACCAGATGGTGTGCTTCCAACAATGGGCGGGCAAACTGGACTAAACCTTGTTACTCAATTAGCTGAACTTGGAATATTGGAGAAATACGGAGTTGAAACGCTTGGCACGAGCATAGAGAGCATTAAGAGAGCTGAAGATAGAGAGCTTTTCGCTGAGCTAATGAGGGAGATAAATGAGCCAATACCAGAGAGCAAAGCTGTTAGAAGCGTTGAAGATGCTTTAGAGACCGCAGAAGCTATAGGTTATCCCGTTATAATAAGACCTGCCTATACTCTTGGCGGAACGGGTGGAGGGGTAGCAAACAACGAGGAGGAGCTTAAAGAAATAGCTTCTCGTGGACTAAAGGCAAGCTTGGTCAACCAAGTTTTGATAGAGAAATCGTTGCTTGGTTGGTATGAATACGAGTATGAGGTAATGCGAGACGGCATTGATAATTGCATAACAGTTTGCAACATGGAGAACATCGATCCCATGGGCATTCATACCGGTGAAAGCATTGTTGTAGCACCTGCCCAGACTCTGAGCGATGTTGATCATCAAAAGCTAAGAAGTGCCGCATTAAAAATAATAAGAGCTTTAAAAATTGAAGGTGGTTGTAATATACAGTTTGCAGTTCACCCAGAAAGATGGGAGTACTATGTTATCGAGGTTAACCCAAGAGTATCAAGGAGCTCAGCTTTAGCCTCTAAGGCCACTGGTTATCCAATAGCAAAAATCGCAGCTAAAATTGCTATAGGTCTAACCCTTGATGAAATACCAAACGACGTAACAAAGGAAACGCCAGCAAGCTTTGAACCAAGCTTAGATTATGTTGTAGTAAAAATTCCGAGATGGCCCTTTGATAAGTTCAGAGAGGCAGATAAGATAATAGGCACGCAGATGAAGTCTACTGGCGAGGTAATGGCGATTGGAAGAACCTTCGAAGAAGCCTTGCAAAAAGCAATAAGAAGCTTAGATATCGGAAGGCATGGCATATGCGCAGATGGCAGAGAGGAAGAGAAAGACATTAAAAAAATAGTCAAAGAGCTTAAGCATCCTACCGACAAAAGAATCTTTTATATCTATGATGCTTTAAAGGCGGGGCTAAGCATAGAGGAAATAAATAAGATTACTGGAATTTCTCCCTTCTTCCTATACAAAATCAAAAACATCCTTGATATGGAAAATAAACTCCTCTCTGTTAAACCAACAAAGTCGGTTTTACAAAAAGCGAAGAAACTTGGTTTCTCCGACAAGCAGCTTGCTTATATCTTCAAAACTTCAGAGGAGAAGATTAGAAAAATCAGAAAAGCTCCAGCTTATAAGATGGTCGATACTTGCGCTGCAGAATTTGAAGCAAAAACTCCTTATTACTATTCCTCTTATGAAAGCGTTGATGAGGTAAAGGTTTCAAAGAGGAAGAAGATAATTATCGTAGGCGCCGGACCAATAAGAATAGGTCAAGGGATAGAGTTTGATTATTGTTGCGTTCATGGAGTTTTAGCCCTTCGCGAAGAGGGAATTGAAGCGATAATAATAAATAATAATCCAGAAACGGTCTCAACGGACTACGATGTTAGCGATAAGCTTTACTTTGAACCTCTAACCTTCGAAGACGTTATGAATGTTATAGAAAAGGAAAAGCCTTATGGAGTTATAGTCCAGTTTGGAGGTCAAACATCGATAAATCTTGCCGTCCCTCTTGCTAAAGCGGGGGTTAAAATCCTCGGCACCTCTCCAGAGAATATAGACAGAGCTGAGGATAGGGAAAGGTTTACTCGGGTTCTGAAAAAACTTGGCATACCCCAAGCTCCTTATGGCACAGCTTTTTCCTTTGAGGAAGCAAAAGAAATAGCCTCAAGGATCGGCTATCCCGTGCTTGTCAGACCAAGCTATGTTCTCGGTGGCAGAGCGATGGACATAGTTTATGATGAAGCTTCTTTGCAAAGATATATAAGCGAGGCAGTAAAGGTTTCTGGAGAGCATCCTATACTAATAGACAAGTTTTTGGATAATGCGATAGAAATCGATGTCGATGCTGTTGCCGATGGTAAAGAGGTTTTTATCGGCGGAATCATGGAGCACATAGAACATGCGGGCGTGCATAGCGGAGATAGTGCTTGCGTGCTACCACCGCAAACGCTGAGCAGAAGAACAATAGAAACAATAAAAGATTACACAAGAAAAATCGCAAGAGAGTTAAATGTCATTGGCTTACTTAACATCCAACTCGCCGTTAAGAACGGCAAAGTATATGTTCTCGAGGTTAATCCGAGAGCAAGCAGAACAGTGCCCTTTGTTAGCAAAGCAATCGGCATACCCTTAGCTAAGCTCGCTACAAAAGTTATTCTTGGAAAGAGCTTAAAAGAGCTTGGCTATGTTGGAGAAGCGAAGATTCGACATGTAGCTGTTAAAGAGGCGGTCTTTCCCTTTGCAAAGCTTCCCGGCGTAGACCCCGTGCTTGGCCCTGAGATGAAGTCCACTGGCGAGGTAATGGGAATAGACTTTGACTTTGGAAAAGCCTATTACAAAGCTCAAGTGGCGGCTGGCAATACCTTGCCAAAAAAAGGAAGAGTCTTTATAAGTGTTAGAAAAGAAGATAGAGCAAAGATTAGGTCAATAGCAGAGAAATTATACGAACTCGGTTTTGAAATTCTCGCAACCAACGGAACCTTGGAAGCCATAGAAAAAGCTGGAGTAAGAGCTAGGCTCGTTAGAAAGGTAAGCGAAGGTTCTCCCAACATTCTTGACATGATGCTCAAAAGGGAAATAGATTTAATAATAAATACTCCAACCGCAGGCAAAATACCCTATACCGATGGGTTTTATATCCGAAGGTATGCTGTTGACCTCGGAATACCTTATATAACCACAATAACCGCTGCAGAAGCAGCGGTTAAAGCGATGGACAGCATAAGAAAGGGAGGGATAACAATAAGGAGTTTAGATGACTATCATAAAGGCAAATCGCCCATTCGTAGGTTGGAAGAGTTTTGTTGAGCGGGACATAAGGAAAACTTTTTAAACCCCTTTGAATGAACATTCAGTCATGGAGATATCAAAGCCCTACTGCGAGAAATGCCACAGCAAGCTTCTATTTCTAGGTAGCTATAGCTATGGCTTCAAGAGGATTCTCTCCTGGCAATGCGAAACCTGCGGTGAGGAATATGAAATAATATTAGAGAAGGAACATGCCAATGGCTGTAGCATATGTGCATGTTCAATGTTATAATCTACGCATATAAAACTTATTTCCTCCATACTCAATTTCAATTAATTTGTTTTCTTTAATCAGCCTCTCAATAACGCTCCAATCGGCTTCAGCTTTTCTTAAAAATTCTTCAACCGCATCCTTCCGCATGGGATGCACTGAAGTTATGCTAAGCAAGTCCTTTTCTACGTTGCCAGTAAATGCAAACTCATTGCCTTCATAACCCAAAAGAAACTCCACGGAAATTCCCCTCTCGCTAAAAATTTGATAAGCAAGGTTTATCGCTTGCTCGCTTGCACGCCTAACCCATTTTTCCGCGGGAGGTCTTATAGGAATGGATATATAGCTTTTCTTGGGTTCGATAGCTGAGAGAAAATCGGCTATTTTCTTCAGTTCTTCCTTATTATCGTTTACACCATTAATAAGCATGGTTTCGGTAACAAACTCTTTGCCAAACTCTTTAATCCCATTTAATATTTTTTCAAGATTCAACGCCTTATGCGGACGATTGATTTTCTTCCAAATTTCCTTGCTTACCGCATCTACCTTTAGAGAAACCCATTCTGCTTTGGAAAGCTCCTCTCTAACTTTTTCATCCCATATTAGAGAAGAATTAGTGATTACCGCAATTCTTATGCCAAATTGTTTCAAGGCATCTATTTCTTTACCAAGATTCATGTCTAAGGTTGGCTCGCCATCCGGTACAAAGGCTAAGTAGTCTACATTTTTAACCCTCTCAAGTCTCTCCTCAACGCTTCTTACGATTTCATCAATACTATAAAACTCCCGTCTATGAACTTGAATTTTTTTGGTTCTTCCAAGCTGGCAATAGATACAAGAATAGCTACAAATCTTAGGCGGAATGTTGTTTATTCCCAAGCTGTTACCAAGTCTCCTCGAAGGCACGGGACCAAAAGTAAGCATAACCCTTAGAAGTTATTGAACCTCATACAAAAATATTAAATATCATGTTAAATCATGATTAAATGATGGCTACGGTAGCAGTAATAGGCGGTGGCATAGCCGGAATTCAAGCTTCCTTAGAGCTTGCCAACCTTGGTTATGAGGTTTATCTAATAGAGAAAGAAGAGAAGCTTGGCGGTGTAGTAGAGAAACTTGACAAGGTTTTTCCAACCTTTGACTGCGCTTCCTGCATACTATTGCCAAAAATTAAGGAAGTTGAAAGCAACGAAAGAATAAAGGTTTATACAAATTCAGAAGCTGTTAAAGTAGAAAAAAGTAAAAAAGGTTACAAAGTCCTTCTCAAGGATGGAAGAAAAGTCCATGCGGATAAGGTTATAGTTGCAATCGGATTTAAGCTTCTTGATGGCAAAGCGTTGAGAAGATATGGTTATGGTGAATATAAAAACGTGTTTACCTCCTTAGAGTATGAAACCTTGCTTAAGCAAGGTAAAATTTCTCCGAGAAAGGTAGGATTCATTCTCTGCGTTGGCTCAAGAAGTGAGAAGTTTAAAAACTACTGCTCAAAGATTTGTTGTTTGTATTCTACCAAACAAGCGATTTTAACAAAGGAAAAGTTTAAAGCAGAGGTCAAGATTTTCTACATTGATAAAAGAGGATATTCTAAGGAGCATGATGAAATTTTCTCAAAAGCTGAAGAGCTTGGCGTTGAATATGTAAGAGCTTTACCAGGGGATGTGGAAAGAAAAGGCTCGAGTTTACTATTAACTTATGAAGATATCGAAAAGGATAAAGTTGTTGAGGAGGAGTTCGATGTTCTCGTTTTGGCCCCGGCTTTAGTTCCTAACTTAATCGAAGGAGTAGAAAAAGATGAATACGGCTTTTTACAAGGAAACGATGAAGTATATGCGATAGGTTGTTGCTCTTCGCCATGTGATATTCCAATAGCCATCGCAGAAGCTAAGGCGATTGCGACAAAACTGAAGGAGGGGCGCTTCCATAAGGAAGAAAAGGGAAACTTCAAGATAAAAGTAGTTCCAAGGGCTTTAGTCATAGGAAAATCAAAAATCGCAAGCAAAATAGCAGATATTATAAAAAATAATGGTTATGAAGTAATAAGTACTGAAGAAAAACCAACGAGTATTGAAGGATGTGCTGGTAGTTTTTACGTAAGCTTTGATAAAGAAAAGCTCAACGTAGGAGCTATAGCGATAGTAGAGAAAGTTGAAGAGCAAGATTTTAAAGTTAGCGATGCTAAGACCACCGCGATAATATTGCATGATAGAAGTGACCACGTTAAGGCTTTGAAAAAAGCCTTAAAAATAAAAGGAGAGGTTTACATTCTGTATAAAAACATGAGAACCTGCGGAAAGGACGAGAAATATTATACTTTGGCAAGAAAAAAAGGAATTAAGTTCATAAGATATGAAAAAGAACCTACTAAAATAAAAGCTGAGAGAATAATAACTATTGAGAAATTAGTCCCAAGCAAAGAAAATAAAAAAATAGCCAAGGTCTTGAAAACTCCTCTGGATAAAGAAGGATTTTTCCTTGAGAAACATGCTATTCTAAGACCTTTTGAGCTTAGAGACGGAATTTTCTTAGCATCCATTTCTCTTGGCAGAGAAATAGAAACACAATGCAATGCTATAGCCTTAGAGATGCTGAAAATACTCGAGAGCAAGGAAATCACAAAGACAATAGCTATAGTTGATGAAGAAAAGTGTTGTGGTTGCGGGAATTGCGAAGCTATCTGCGGCTTTAACGCCGCTAAGGTTAAAGGAAACATATCAAAAATAGATCCATATCTATGTATGGGTTGTGGAATATGTGCAAGCTTTTGCCCTGCCAAAGCTATTTCGCTACCAGAAAAGCGGGAATTTGACCTACGATCAAAGACCGTAATCTTCGCATGCGAAAATTGTCCAAGCTTGGCTATAGGGCAAAGCAAAGAAAAAGCTGAGGTGATAAAGGTAAAGTGTTCTGGAGTTGTGAATGAAGCAATGATTTATCAAGCATTTCTTAAAGGAGCAGAAGAGGTTATTGTGCTCGGATGTAAAGATGGAGATTGCAGATATGTTGTAGGAAGCTCTCTTGCAAAGAAGGTTGTTGAAAATGTAGAAGATCTGCTGAAGAAAGCAAAGTTAAGCAAGAAGGTTAAATTTGAACAGCTTGCTGGAAGTGAAGTTGAGAAGTGTAGAGAATTGCTTAGGGTGATAAGATGATAGTAACAGAAAGAAAGGAGATTGAGGAGATATTTAATAGTATTAAAGGTTATAAAAAAATCTTGGTTTTGGGATGTAATGGTTGCACCGCTGTTCAAAATGTAGGAGGAGAAAAACAAGCAGAAGAACTTGCTCTCCTCATAAAGTTAAAGCTTGGTGTGGTTGCGGATTTTTCATCTCTGCTAAGGCAGTGCGAGAGGGAGCTTGTTGCAGAGGAGCTAAGTAATAAAATTAATGAATATGATTGCATCCTTTCTTTGGCGTGCGGAGCTGGCGTGCAAACAGTTGCAGAGCTTTTTGATTTGCCCGTGCTTCCGGCGAGCAATACCATGTTCATAGGTTCGCATAGCAGAGAGTTGAGCATTCTTCAAGAAAAATGCATTGCCTGCGGGGATTGCATTTTAGCACTTACCGCGGGTATTTGCCCTAAAGCGAGGTGTGCAAAGGGTTTGCTCAATGGACCATGTGGAGGGCAATACCAAGGCAAATGCGAGGTAGGAGGTTATACCAAACCATGTGCATGGGTACAAATCTGGGAGAGATTAAAGAAACAGGGCAGACTTGAGATATTCAAAGAATTCAGACCTCTGGCAGACTATAGAAAAAGTTCCTCTCCTAGAGAAATGAGGTGGGAGTATATATGAACAGCAGGTTAATGAATGAGCTTAAAGAAGGAAAATTTGTTTTCACGGGCGAGCTTGAGCCAAGAAAAATCACCGACTTAGCTGAGATAGTTGAAGAAGCAAAATCGCTTAAAGGTTATGTTACAGCTTGTAATGTAACAGATAACCCTGGCTCAAATGCGTGCTTCTCAAGCTTGGTATGCTCATATATTGTTCAAAGAGACGCCGGTGTTGAAACCATTTATCAACTCACCTGCAGAGATAGAAACAGATTAGCTCTTTTCTCTGATTTGCTTGGTGCATGTGCTTTAGGAATTAAAAACGTTCTTGCACTTACTGGTGACCACCCAAGCTTGGGGGATTTTCCAGAAGCTAAGCCGGTGTTTGACCTCGATTCTGCTCAGCTCGTTTATATGATAAGAAGGATGATAGACAAAGGAGAAGACCTAAAAGGAAATAAGATTAAAGGAGAAGTTAAGCTTCATGTTGGAGTAGCGGTAAATCCAAACGCTGATCCTTTAGAGCCAGAGCTTCTGAAATTTGAGAGAAAGATTAAGGTAGGAGCGGAGTTTGCTCAAACGCAAGTGGTATTCGACATCGCAACTATAGAAAAGTTCTTTGAAACCTTAGATTCTCTTTCAATACCAGAAATTCCGATTTTGATAGGCATATTTCCTTTAAAATCTTATGGGGTAGCGCAATTCTTCGATAAGCATGTTCCGGGTGTAAAGGTTCCAGAAGAACTCATGGAAAGAATGAAAAAGGCAAGCGAAATCTCTGATAAAAAAAAGAGAAGAGAGAAATATGATGAGATAAACCTTGAGTATTTCTCAGAGCTTATCAAAGAAATAAAGAAAACGAAAGCAAGAGGTTGTCATGTCATGGCGGTGCATTATGTAAGCATGATAAAGGCTTTGATAGAGGAGACGAGAGGTTAGATGTTGGTAATAATACCCATAAAGCTAAAAAATCCGAAAACGCGATTAGCAGGAATATTAAATAAAGAGCAGAGACGAAAGCTTGTTCTAACAATGCTCTCAGACATCCTTTCTGCTTTAGAAGGTAGAGATGTTATAATAGTTCTAGATTTTCCAAAGGAAAATCTAAAAGGAAAATTTAGAAAAATAGTTGAAGAGCAAGAGGGCTTAAACCATGCTGTTGGCAAAGCAACAAAATATGCCTTGGAAAAGGGTTATAACTCAACCCTTTTCTTACCTGGAGATGTGCCGTTGGTAAAGAAAGGAGATATCGCTATGATAGAGAAACTTGGCGAAAATTATAACTTAGTCCTCTCTCCATCAAATGATAAAGGAATAACCTCGCTTTTTAGAAGACCTCCAAATGTAATAAAGGAATGTTTCAGCTCGAAGAGCTTTGAGGATTTTGTTAAAGAGGCTGAGAATAGAAAAATTAGCTATCATATTTATTACTCAACTTCTTTATCTATAGATATTGATACTCCTCAAGATTTAAAAGAATTTATGCTCATAGGCAAAGGAACAAGAACCTATGAGTTTCTTGAGAGTATTGGATTGGAGGTGAAAGTATGTGCGAGGCGGTAGTTTATTTGGGAGACAAAGAAATAATGAGAGATGTGATAAAAATCGTGGTAGATGGCGAAGACGTGGTGCTTACAAACATAGAAGGCAAAAGCAAAAGAGTCAAAAATGTGAGAATACTCGAAGATGACGTGCTAAACCATAAAGTCAAGCTTGGTTAAAGATGAAGATAGCAATCTCTGGAAAAGGGGGCGTAGGAAAAACCACGGTAGCGGCGCTTTTAGCCTATGCCTTGGCTAAGGAAGGAAAAAAAGTAATTGCAATAGATGCTGACCCTGATTCTAACTTGCCTTCTACCTTTGGAATAAAGGTGAAGATAAAACCCATATCAGAGATGCTCGACCTTATTCGGGAAAGAACCATGGCATATCAAGGTATTTTTAAGCTTAACCCAAAGGTAGATGACCTGCTTGATAAATATGGAGTTAACTGCAATTGTGGTGTAAAACTTCTCGTCCTTGGCACGATTAAAAAAGTAGAAAATCGTTGTTTCTGTCCAGAAAGCGCGCTACTAAAAGCGTTGCTTAGACATCTTCTTTTAAAAGAAGAATACCTCATAATAGATATGGATGCCGGAATCGAGCACCTAGGTAGAGGTGTTGTTAAGGGAGTAGATAGCTTAGTTATAGTGGTTGAGCCCAGCCAAAAAGCCATAGACACTGCAAGAAGAATAAAAGAGCTTGCATCCCAGCTTGGGATAGCAAAGATAGTTGTGGTGCTGAACAAAGTAAAGGCAAAGGAGGAGGAAGAGATAATTAAAAATAAGCTTGAGCTTGAAGTCGCTTGTTCCATACCCTATGATGAAGGAATAACAAAAGCAGAACTTAAGGGGGAGGATATATTTGGTGTAGTTAGCGAAGAGGTATGGAATGAAATTGAGAAATTAAAAGGGTGGTGGAATTGATTAGAGTAGGGGTGTTAAAAACTGGAAATATCGCAACTTCTTTGTTAGTCGAGCTTTTGCTCGATGAAAGAGCAGACCGCGAAGATATAGATGTAAAGGTTATAAGTAGCGGAGCTAAGATGACGAAAGAGCAGGTAGAGCTAACTTCTAAGCTCTTGGAATTTAATCCCGATTTGGTAATTTATATAACTCCAAACTGCTCCTTACCACTTCCAAAAAAAATTATCTCAAAGCTTGTGGAGAAAAAGCCGACCATCGTTATAAGCGATGCCCCAGGAATAAAAATAAAAGATGAGCTTGAGAAGCTTGGAGCTGGTTATATTTTCGTTAAGGCAGATGCCATGATAGGAGCAAGGAGAGAATTTTTAGACCCAATAGAAATGGCGATATTCAATGCAGACATGCTTAAGGTTTTAGCCATAACGGGAGCTTTGCGAGCGGTTCATGAAGCGATAGATAATGCAATAGAGAGTATTAAAGCTAAGAAGGTGAACCTTCCCAAACTTGTGCTTGACAAACTTGCGGTTGCAAGGTATTCTGGTTTTGCTAATCCCTATGCGCTTGCCAAGGCTATCTCGGCTCATATAATCTCAGAGGAAGTCGGAAAGTTAAATGTCGAAGCCTGCTTCATGACCAAAACCAAAGAAGAATATATTACAAAAGTAGCTTCTGCTCACGAAATGCTCAGAATCGCGAGCAAGCTCGCTGACGAAGCAAGAGAGATTGAGAAAGCCAATGACAGCGTGCTTAGAAAACCCCACTCAAAGCAAGGCTTAATACTGGAGAAAAGGAGATTATTCGACAAATTCAACAAACCACGAAGTTAGTTTTATATATCATTATTTATAATGTAAATTTTCAATGACAGAAACTTCTAATGTAATCGAGTTTTCTTTGGAAAGCAAAGAAGGAAAGGTAATTTTCAGAAGAAAAACATCCTTAGAAGACAGAATGCTCATTTATTATAAGGAACTCTGCGTTGGTTGTGGAATATGCTTCGAGGTTTGTCCAGGTAGTTGTATAGAGCTAAATCCAATAAGCGCAACGAGAGGAGTAGCTCCATACCCTAGCATAGTTATAGACCCTGAAAAATGTTATTTGTGCGGTATTTGCAATGAGGTATGCTTTTTCAATGCTCTTAAGCTTTTTATCAATGGTGAAGAGGTAAAATACCTTGAAGGCTCACCTAGGTATGCTCTAATCTATGAAATAGATGAAAGTAAATGCAAGCCAGATTGTAAAGAGTGCGAGCTTGCATGTCCAAGAGATGCGATAAAATGTATTTCTAAGGTTGAGAGAGACGAGGAAAAATGTGTATACTGCACAGCTTGCAAGCTCGCATGTCCAGAGGGAGCAATCGTTGTGGAGAAAGTTTTCTCTGGGAGCATAGAGTTAGACTTGGAAAAATGTCAAGCTTGTGGCGCTTGTGTAGATGTATGCCCCACCAAGGCTCTAATAATGCAAGAGCCGGAGTTTGGTAAGGAGGTTGAGAAGCTCAGCATAATGGAAGAAAGATGCATCTATTGTAAAGCTTGTGCCAATGCTTGCCCTCTCGATGCGATCTCTGTGGTGAGGAGTAGGGTGAATTACGTTGTTGCAGAGAAAAGCCCATGGACTAAAACCCACGAGGAAGCTTTCAAAAGACTTGCTGAAGGTGATAGTGGTGGAGTTTAAGTTAGTTTACGAAGAAGAGTTATGCTCAGGTTGCGGAAATTGCGTTATAGCATGCCCGATAAACATGTCACTAGATGAAAGAGTACTTGGAGGCAAAGGAGGGGGAAGTGAACTTAGAATAACCAACGGTATTGCGAAGGTGGAGATAAAGCTCTGCAATGGTTGTGGGTTATGCGTTGAGGCATGTTCTTTTAATGCTCTCAAACTCGAGTTAAAAGAACCAAAGCTAATGAAAAGGATGGAGAACATATTCGAAGAAGTAAAAGAGGAGAAAAAGGAAATAACTCTTGAAACTAAAGAAATAAAATATGCTATAAATGAAAAACTTCTTCAGAATCTTGATATTGCCTCTGAGAGTCTTTCGACAGGTGTTTTAAGAAGAATACTTGAAGAAGAGCAGAAAATTACTTCGCTTGAGATAAGAAGTCTGATTGAAGCTTTTGAAAAGCATGGTAATGTTTTCGGAATTCTTGATGAATATATAATAGCAAGGAATTTTTGCTCATTTTGCGGAGCATGCGTGAGTGCTTGCCCAGAAGAGGCTATTGAAATAGTAGACGCAACTCCAAGATTAATAAAAGAATGCACAAATTGCGCCGCATGCATGCTTCGATGTCCAAAAACTGCGCTAGTTCCCGACCTAGAAAGAAGGATATTCGGAGAAGTAAGCTTAGATAAATACCTAGGTTTTTATAAAAAAGCACTCTCTGCAAGAAGTGCAAAAAAAGAAATACTGCTAGCTACTCAGGAAGGGGGGGTAGCAACCTCTTTGCTCGTGTATGCTCTTGAGAAAGGAATAATAGACTGTGCCATAGTAACCAAGGGAGATGGAAAAAAAACCTATCCAATAATAGCAACTTCGGCGGAGGAAATAATCTCAGCAGCCGAAATAAAATTTACAATATCTCCAAACGCTTCTCTTTTAAGAGAAGCTGTAAAGAGGGGATACAGAAAGATAGCGGTAGTAGCTGCACCATGCCAAGTAATAG
>Ga0164310_10001117_pt1 | contig 14902 bp, 16 predicted proteins | sample GuaBasSedimGuay1_FD_121795 | JGI IMG/M metagenome (GOLD analysis project Ga0164310, IMG submission 121795) | Subseafloor sediment microbial communities from Guaymas Basin, Gulf of California, Mexico - Guay1, Core 4569-9, 0-3 cm | ecosystem: Environmental > Aquatic > Marine > Hydrothermal vents... | reverse complement strand
CAAACGATAACCTTTTTTCTCGCAAGCTTCCAATTTATTTAGATGATATTTTCTATCTTTGCCGGCGAGTTCGCTGTGCCAATATAAACCACAGTATTCTATGGCTATTTTTTTGGAAGGAATTACGATGTCTAATTCTTTTGGTTTTATAAGTTGTCGGTCTCTTTCTATAATATCACCAATTATTGATTTTATAAAAACAGCAAAATCTTGTTCTTGTTTCGATGTGCCTACATTGTTACATTTTGGACATCTCCTACCTTTGCTCGACCAATTATCCCATGATACATAATAATCATGGCCATTAGGACAAACAAGATGCATTTTAGATCTAGCTCTAATATACCTGGATACCAACACATATCCATCATTTTTTAATGTCTTTTCCACAAAACTTGTGTCGTTCTTATAATTCCCAGAGCAAATCAAACAACGATGCTTTTTTTTTCCGGACCAAGACGACCAAGTAATATTATATCTGTGGCCAGATGGACAAATAAACTCTAGTTTCTGTTTATTATTAATATATTTAGTAGTTAAAAGCTTATAACCTTCTGATTCGAAAGATTTTCTTACATCATCTATCGTAATAGGAGACCTTCCATTGCAATAAGGGCATCTTTGGCCAGAACGAAACATATCCCATGAAATTCTATATCTATGCCCTTTAGGGCACAAATATTCTAGTTTTTGCTTATTATTTTTATAATTAGAAGACAGCAGTATATAACCTTCTTTATACATCTCTGATCTTATAAAGTCTATAGACAGCCTATTGTATTTATTACAAACCGGACAAATTTTTACTTTTCTTCTATTCCACTCACTCAAAGAGATTCTAAGTTTATGCTCTGCCTGGCACATGTAGTCTAAACGTTGTTTATTATTTTTGTATACATTACTCAAAAGAGTAAACCCATCTTCGGCAAAAAAACTTCTAACTTCTTCTATTGTGTATTTTCTACTCATATGTATATAATAAGCATTTTTAAAAATTTGTCAAGTAGTTAACTTCGTGTGTAAGAAATAAGATCGAAGGATATTTTAGATCTATAAGCATTAAGGTCGCTTAACATAACTTCATTCCTGTTTCTGGTCATTAATAAAGGTAAATTTACATTTCTTGCTACTACGTTGTCAAATAATAAATTTCCTATCACACCAGAAACCGTAGTAATAGTAAAATTGGTGGTAGGATCTAATCTATCCATATTATTCTTTCGTCCATACCACGTACCATCATAATCTAATATAGTTCCTCTTGAAAAATCAAACAGTGGGCAACTGTTGTTGTACAAACCATCATACAAAACCTCAATAATGTCATTACGTTCGGCAGGATCAGTAGCAAATATATGAAGATCTACTTTTCGGACAGCTTTTTTACCTGCACCAAGTTGATAGCCCATCTTATCTGTACCATGTATATTTATAACTACAACCGGTGGGTCAGCAGCCGTCACCGTAGCCCACTCATCAACCAAACTCACATAATTCCACCAATACGTCACAAAAGCAGGCTCACATGTGCCACTCGTTACTATGCGGCCGTCTAGATAATCAACCAAATACTCACCTACATCTATAGGCAATAACTGTGTTGTGGTGCCTGATATAGTACAACTAAACACCTCTACCCTACTTACCTGTTCAGGTATACCAGAAGAAACTGGTGAACACATCGTAGAATCAAACCCACAATATTCATCTAAATAAACCCACCCTCTTCCTCGTTCAGTTGGACTAGGCTCCATATCACTTAACGCCTCATAGACTAAACTTTTATCGCAAGTTGGATCGTCTGGATTAGAAGACACCTCAGGCATATAACTCAGAGGTATTTCTTCTTCTTTCTCTATAAAATCTCGCAAAACTACGTCTTTAAGATAATAAAATAACGAAAGATCTTCTTGTCTAAGTTGTGTCATTCCTGGCATTAAGATTTAACCCTCTTCTTAAATTTGTTTATTGCTTCAATAACCCAACCATCCATGTTTTCTTCTACAAACTCATTTGCTCTACCAAATATATCTATTGGTGGTGTGTTAGAAAATGCATAATCCTCAAATTTTTTATCTAAGTCTTTTTCCCAATCCCTAACACTTCTGTCATATTTTATCAAATAAACTTCTTTGTGTTCTCCTCTATATGTTTTCTTATTAGTAGCCTTTACATAATCCTCATATTTAACTTCGACATATCTACCTACTATACCTTCCAAAATACTTTCTATTGTTTCCAATTCACCACTAAAATCAAAATTATGCATATCAGGCGTTATAAACTTAAATCCTTTAAACTCAGGATCTATATATTCAAAATTATCAAGACGATTAGAAAACTCATCTAAATAGTTTTCAGGTGCAAGGTTGCTTTTTGGGTTTGCAACATTGTTCAAATTGAAATCATAATCTTCTAATATAATTTCCTTCAGTTTAGAAACAGCTGTCTGCATAAGAATAACTACTAAATTTTTCCTAATATCGTCCGTCCATTTTTTTATTTCTTTTTTAATTATAATAGCCATTTAGCTGTAGTCCTTAATTATTTCACCACTATCAACCTTTGGTTTTTCTGTAGTAAAAGCAAATATTACTAATACTGCTTGTGTTCCCAAACCTCTCATTGTAGGAGGCCTCGAAACTTTACATTCTACACCATCAACTAAAAGTTTGTCGCAATTCTTAAATGCATCAAAATGTTTAGGATGTGTCTTAAGTCTTACGACAGTAGAACCTTCTGTTCCGGCCGGAGTATGCATAATAAGATTACCACCCCTACGTTCTGATGGATTCCAATTTACTATACATGTAGCTCTAACCTTTCTATGTGTTTCAAGATAACCCTTACCTAAACAAATGGGACACCTTCCAAAAGTAAAATATTTGTATCTACTTGAATCTCCTTTCGCAAGTGCTTGTGCTGAAGTCCACTTACATTTACCAGTGGATCTATTTGTCATTTTATCAAAATAACAATTAGGGCATTCGGCCTTAATTGGTTGTTTATAAATAACAACTTTTCGGCCAAGACCGTCTATAACATCACGAATGGCACGTCTGTACCTTTCTTTTGTCTTAGACATTATCCTATTTTTGCCTCTTCTAGATGACATATTATATTTTTACCTCATCAAGTTTAATCAATCAACACACCGTATATCCCACGCAAAACCAACCCCTTAACCAAATCATCGAGTTTAGCTTTAAGTTTATCCATCAAATCATTTCTAAATCTAAACCCCACTGACGGATCATAGCGCGTAGTTTCGTCTGTTACAACAGCTCCATCTTCTATAGCATCTTCCCAATTATCCTCATAAAGAAGATTTATAGAAGTTTGTAAAACATACGCCTCAACAGTTACATTAGCAGATGTTAATCCTGGAGGAATAGGACATCTGTCATACGCCTCTATTATTTCTCTATTGCTGTGCCTAAACGTATAATACCAAATATCAACACCGTGTGTATATGTAGATGAAGAACATCCAGACCACACAGTATGTATACTTTCTATATCAATATAATCCTGAAACCTCAAGAACCTATACCCATTTACCGAAGGGTTTCCAGTACTTGTATACGGAATACCACCCATATTTATCATAGCGGGCCAGCCCTTTTCATCCATTTCATATGTTTTTCCATCTGGATGTATAGATGAAGCTGCGTCTTCACCATATTCTCTTCTGATACCTTTTGGGTCTCCAATATAAGTTCTTATTCGATTTATAATTTGTCTATCTTCACTTCCATACTCTATCTCATCTGGATATAGTGGGTCATAGAATATATCCCCTGATTCACCTAATACTGGGTCTGCCCAACCACTTGTAGCACCTGTAGACGAACTATAATATCTTGAAATATACCAATCATAGTGCATACCTTCTGGATCAGTAAAATAATATTGTGAAAGATTCTCATTTAAAATAACCTCACTCACACCAGTTTTTTCACAAGGCGTTGGATAACAACCACCCCACCTATCTGTACCAGAAGCGACTGTGCTGTAATCACTCATCGCTATTACATCTGTTACCGGCGAACTAGGTTCACTATCAAGAGGAGTATTGTATTTTCGTAGTTGAATTCTATCGAATACATCTACTACCTGAGATATATTATCTACAGTAATAGTTAAACTAACAATTCCTGCCATTTTATTCCTCCATTATAAATTTTCATCATAAAACGGAAACGTTTTAATTGTCCTACAACAAGGTTCTTCTTGTGCAATTCCTTTCATAGTAGGTTTCAATTGCTTACCCCTAATTGATATATCACCAATATAATCACCATATATATTTGGCTCACAAACAGCCACAGTAATTCTCTTTGCATCAGGACAAACATCTGTAACCTCTAAATATGCATAATCACTGGTCTCTGTTCCTGCTGTTAGAGGATCAGGATAAACCCAACCAACTATTTTATACCAAGCAGGTTGTGTAAAACAAATTTCTTTGTTCTTTTGGCCCGATGTTGTAGGTGTTTCCCAAATTAATTCTGTATCACCTGTTGGCGGTCCTATTCCAGAATATGTGACGAATTTGTAAACATCCCAATGATAACCACCAACCGTCCCATCATCTGCTGTTCCATAGACATTTAGTCCATAATAACAATCTATTCCGGAAACAGTAACAGTAGTTTTAAAAATAACATTCTTTTCTTCGCATGTAGTATGTGTATCCCAACCATCACTCCAATCTGCACACAACCTAACCTTGCAAAACTCCGTATTAGGTGTAACTTCTAAATCATAAGAATATGGTTTGTCATAATAATAAGTAATATTTCCATTATCATCCCATCTCCACTCATATTCATCACAATCTGATAAACCTAATCCAACTCTACTTGTATTAGATGATGTATTAACAAACTTTACACCACTGGACACAACGGCCTTATCTGGGTCTTGATCAAAATCTACCGTCGGGCCAGAAAATTTAAGTTGGTCAAACGTTTCACTACAATATTTTGTATGATAATCAAAACCATCCCACCACGTTACCCAAACCTCTATCAAATGATTGTCTGGGTTAGTAAATGCTTCGGCTGTTCCTGGATTACCACACCAATCTGTTCCGATTCCATTAGTATGCGATACTACTCCGCTTGCTGTAGCGCCGCTTATAGTTGTGTTTGTAGTTCCATACATTCCGGAATCGTTTATCTTCCAGTAAATTTCAGTAACGTTATTATCATATATTGTCCCATCAAACTCAAAAGTAACCGGTGTATCTGGTATTACTATCTGATTTAATCCGTTTGCCTGAGGGCAATTTATTCCACACCCCGGCTCTCTCCAGTAGATTCTAATAGGCTTTGTACCTGTTACTGTGCATCCGCATTCATCTTCTATAATTAATCGTACATAATAATCTCCAGCGTCTGTCCAAAAATGACTTCCATTAGCAGCTCCTGGTAGATTCATGTCCCAACTGGAATCATCCCAGTCGTAATCACTATTGTTTACCTGGTTTACAGTGTATATCGTTGTACCTAAACTGTTTGTTTGACGCATAGTTGTTGTTCCTGCAGAGGCTGCCCCATCAAATACCCAACTGTGGTCGTCCTCACTCATATTATTGGCATTTACAACCTCATAAACATCAGCTGTTGTTGTCATTGTCCAAAGTAAATCTGGGCATATGTTTGTTTTAACCTGTGAATCATATGTATAAACATCCAGACCAGATAAAATTATCTGAAAAGCTCCCCACTGTGTTAGTTGGCTGCATGCGTCTAGGTTATCAGAAATTACAGGCATCCAAAAAACTACAGTTACTCTATCGCCATCATTTACATCGCCTGTTTGTCCAAGCCAATCACCATCTCCTAAATTTACATTCCAATAACCTGTTGATTCTACTATCCTTTCAGCATTCCATTTAGACGGAGATGAGCCTGAATTTTGCTTAAGAAAATACGCCTGATAGCGAACGTTAGAATTACTCAACGATCCATTACCTAAATAATTATAACCATCAAACGTTATATTTAAACTCATGGTTGGTCACCCCACGTTATAACAACTGGAGACACTGATAAAGATTTAATCCAAAAACCGGCGATTTCAAGATTTCCGCCATCATTATAAACCATATTAAAATTATGTGGACTAGATTCCGGCGTACTCCCTACAACATAACTCCAAAAAAATTGATTATCCCCTGTATAAGTATTTGCTACTTCTATAATACCAGACCCATACAAATCATCTATCTGGTCTAATATATAATTTTCAAATTTTGCCGTTGTAACATCATCGTGTACATGCTCATGTAAACTAGAACTCCAATACCCGTGCTGAACAGGAGCTGCGATCAACTGCCACCCATGCTCTAACTGTATACTTCCATAACCCCCTATCCCACTTACAGTAGTATCACACGGCCAAAAATCATATCCTAATGAACTGATGTAACGTATATCCATTAATTTACACCCCATCACCAGCCATCTTATATGGCAAATCATCATCAGTACTTCTATACCACGCATATATAACACCAGATGTTGTCGTTGTTGACCAATCTGGATCTAAATCTCTCTTTATCTTGTGGATTATATAATCCGTCTTATTTAATGGTACTTTTCGAACTATTTGAGAAGCATTAGGTGTAGCATTTGTTCTAGGAACGTCTTCTACTGAGACGTTATGTGCTCTTGTAAGATCATACAAACTTTCAGAATTCACTACTATCTCTTCTGTGTTTGTCATAAACCCTGAGCATGTTGCATAAAATAAAAATTCGCCCTGTGCCGGCAAACTTTCAACTACTCTATATATACCAGCTTCTACTAACGACTCTACCATAACACCAGACACTGGTGGTGATAGAGATGCATCTGTATTTGCATCCCTTATCTCATAATACACCGTCTCGCCTGACGCTAATCCCTCAGCACATTCGTCATAAAGAGCAACCGATATAGGGAATTCCTCATTTTTATCTACTTTTACCATAATAATATTCCCATTTACTTAGTAATCCACCCATTTAATTCATTATAATACAGTAAATCAAAAGATGAAAAATTTGTATCTATAATGTAATTATCATAAGATCCCATAATCTTCTTTCCTGCACCTGAAATCGTTATATTATTAGTAGAACTGTATCCACCACCATCTATAAATGAAACACGATCACCAATAGTCGGTGTTAAAGGTAAAATAACTGCAAATTCTTTATCTGTGGAATTTACAAACACACAATCACCAGACGCAATATTATAAACCACATCAAATATAAAATCCACTTCATTATAATCAGGTTCTGTATAACCACCTGTAAAATCAAAACCTATACCAGAACCAGTTGGCGGTATATATACTTTTGGATATAAATCACTCCATTCTTCAAATTCTACAGCAGTGCCGTCATTTTTAACTCTTAAAGTTTTGCCACCAAAACCACTAAAAGTTGCCGGAGTATCTTCTAAATCAGAAAAATAATGTTGCGTGTTAGAGTGCTCGTCTTCTGTGAGAACATCCTCATCTCGAAACTGATCTTCTCTTAATTTACTTCTAGCCACTTGAAAATACCCCCCACAACCTATTGTAATTCGCAACACTGTTACATGAGTTATATATTTTTATAATACTGTTATGATGCAGCACTTCTCTACTACACCTTCCTGTACATTGTATACTACAACAAATTTTCATTTCTCCGAAACAACCTCCCAAACATGCTGGTTCCTTTCTTGTTCGTCCGATATATCATCTGGCTCTACCGACTGCCATTGAACACCATTAAATCCCACTCTAGCAACAACATAATATGACCAAGATACGAGTGTGGAGCATATATGCATTTTTTTATCTTTCAGCCACACCGTAAAAAAATTCGTTCTAAATATTTGATCTAAAAACTGTAAAACTATCCTTAACACTCCGTATCTAAGACCAAAAAGTGTTTCTGCTTTTTTCACAATTGACAGCCTCTGTTTGTCTGTTAACTTGTTATTTCTTATTATTTTATATGACTTAACAGACTTTAGATACTCTACTATATTATGATATTTTACTTTGGACTCAGCCACTATACACTTTTCTTTGTCAACAGCCATTAATACGTGTATAAATTTAACGTCGTCGTCTTGGAAAATATTCAACGTAATTAATATGGCTTTACCGTAATTGGTGCCACTATCAACTAGAATTATGTCTGCTGGTTTTATATTATTCATCCTCATTTACCTGCTCACCATTAAAAGCACCACCAGGCAAAATAGCTGTGCTTCTTCTATATAGCTCTAAGCATCCATGCCCTTTCAAAGAATCGTTGTCTTCTGTTGTAACAACAAGACCACTGAAATACCACCCAGCCGGCACAGAACTAACAGAGGAAGCTTCTGCATTCAATTCATCACCCATACAACAATCTCCAAGCATGAAGTGCTTGTTTACATACGTAACATAAAACACATCATTGGTGGCATAAGCATACATATCTATACCTGGTAGTCCTAACGATGCTGCTGTGTATGTTCCACTTACGTTTGGATAAAAATTTCCGGACGGAACCGTTACATACATAGACAGATAACTTCCGAACGTAGCATCAATAAAATATACTGCTCCGTCTTTTAAATAAACCTCATCGTTAAATGATTGATGAATAAGCTTTGCCTTATATCCGCTAGCTATGGTTGGTCCATTTTCTACTGAGTCTTGGTTATATGCATTGGCATCGTTGGAAAAATCCCATAACCACCCAAACCCTTCACCTATATCATCATATCCTGCATCGCCTGTACACGTAAAATACGTTTGTGTTCCTAGCGGTCTTGTGTCAGACCTAACGATAGGTCGTCCATCTGGCATTGTGGGGGGAGATACAACAGGAATAGGTTCACCATCATGCTCGCTAACAATACCGCTAAGAGTAGTGATATCATTTTGTGTAAGCTGTGCTTTAAACCAAACATCACATTCTGCATAATTGGAATTTATATAATCCAACGCTATAGTAATATCTGACCGCAAAATATCTTCACTCAATTTGTCTGTATCTACTTTATTATTAAAAAAATCACTCATAATATAGGTATACTTTTCTGACATTTTTATACCCTCCAAAATTCTAATCTTGCTCTTCTAATTTTTGCTGTTTTATTTTTTTTAGACGAGCAGTAATCAATCTCTATTTTATGGTTACCTGATGATAATGTTTTATATCCAAAACCAGAAGCTGGATACCATTGATCACTATTAGCATCTTGTGGTTCTTGTTGTTGATTCATTATATCTTCAGTATCATCTAATTGAAGACGACATCTAAAATCAAAAGAGCCGTTTCTCATTTGCCACTCATAAAACCACCCTATTCTATATTTTCCATCTGGAATGTTATTCAAATCTAATTGTAATTTTTCTTGCCATGAAGTACTTGTTGTAGAAGAGATGGAATCATCGGATGTTTCTATAAACACAGAACCAAAAATACTACAACAATCACCATTACCAGACACAGTTACTATTCCACTGGTAGTAGACTCCTCTACATCAAAACCTAAAAAATCTATTACTTCAAACGGGGACCCTGAAACCATCTGGCTATCTTTATATACATGTATAGTAGAACCAGAACCAGATGGTCCTTGTATACCATCTTGTCCATCAATACCATCTGATCCTTTTACACCATCTAATTTTATTACTTGTATGGTCATATCAGGGTATGTGGTCAATGTCCTAGAAGAACCTAGATCTGTCTTTTTCAGCTGAAGTGTTATCTTATCGTTCGATGACAGTGTGGCTATAAATGCATTACTCATGTGTTGCGGTCCCTGATAGCCTGGTATTGATCCGTCATAAAATGTAGCTACACGTGCGTGCGAACCAGGTAGAACAATGGAATTGTTTTTCCTCACTCTAGACTCAATCAAAGCATTAGCATCGCTTGATTGTGCGTCTGTATCTGCTTCATACCTAATTAAATATGTTCCGTATGATTTAATATCTATATCATCTGTATTTGTATTGTTGTGTTCTATAACGTCTGTATTTGTTTCCTCATCTGTAATATTAAACGTAACATCTAAATAGGATGTTGTAATTGTATAAGCTGTAGATCTTCTAGCCTGTACAACAGACAATGTATCTACACCAGGACTACCTGAAACAGTAACTGTTACATACCCACTGCTGTCCTCTGCAACGGCAACATTTCCTTCAAAATTCAGATTTCCTACACCAGAAGCAACAAGTATGCTATCCTCCCATACGTTGATAGTGCTTCCTGTTCCAGGAAGTCCATCTGTACCAGAATCTCCCTTGTCACCTTTCACACTATCAAGTTTTATAACTGTAACAACTATATCTGCTTTAGCAACACCGTCTTCTGGATCGCAGTCAGAGTCCAACTGCAGCGTTACGTAGTCTCCGTCTTCCAAAAACACTATAAATGCATTACTTAATTCGTCTGTATCATTACTATCATCAGACCACATATAACTTCCAGGTATTACTGAACTATCGTTTTTTCTAAAACGTGCCTTAAACTCCGCTGAATTAATAGCACGAATTGGCATTGTATATGTTATCTTATAATAACCATCAGCACCTATTTGCATCCTATCTGTGTGTGTGTCATCATGTTTAATAATAGCAGGCGCTACTTCTATATCAGTAGTGTCAAACGTTATATCAGCCCACGAAGTTGTAAATGTATAATCAGTGGTTCTTCTTATTTGCAAAGCTGACAAATCTGTACCAAAACCCATATCGCTCAATACAGTAGGCATATCCTGGTACTCTAAACTATCTCCGGCATCATTTACAAATAACACCTCTCCTTCATGTCCACTATAGGTAGGTACATCATTAAGATCCTCAAAAACTATAGGAGTAAACTCCATTCCGTCCTCGGCAGATTTTATCTTGAGAAATCTATCCACTGGGTTTGTTCCACTGTATGTATTTGGTGTATCATCTAAATCCAAGAAATTATCTGGTACCTCATAAGTTGTTGGCAAACTAGTATGCTTCAACGAATCAGACACACTAAGATCCTGTGTGCCGTCATTCATTACTATCCAACCATTGATGATGGCATCATCTAGATCTAAAGAGTCATCTATCTCATCCATTGTAAAATACTCAAACAGATCTTGCTGACTGTAAGAATCTATATAAAGACCAGACAAATCTGGTATCTCTATCCCGCTTGCTGTTATGTTTTTAGCTATTATTGACATTACGGTGCGACATACCTCCAACGAATTTCAAGTGTTATTCCTGGATTTCTAACCCTTCCTCCTGCCGACTGACAAAACATCTGAAGTTTTGTACCTGTATCTAGATGCACAGATGCATCCATATCTACATATTCCCAATTTGACATATTAAAAGAAAATAATGTACTTCCATCATCCCTCACATCAAACCCCTTTGTTGAGTTATTTCTACGTTCAGCAGCAGCAATTATACCGGTCACACTTGCCGGTCTAGGGATAAGGTAATGTGCATATGAGTGTCTTAAATCACCAATAGATAGATACAAACCATCTATATTTCCTTGATATGTGAAAAGATAGTTGTGTAGATCATTACTTAACCACTCCTCCCTAACTGGATCCCAATGATATGTTATAAAATCTCCATTATTATACCACACAGTTGTGTACGAGGGATCTGGTGGTGTAGTTCCACTTACAGTAACTCCTCCAACAACTGTGTTAAAGTATACCAGATTATTATTTTCATTCACTCTAACATACTTATACTGTCCACCACTATACGTTGTGGGTGTATCATCTAGTGATATAAAATCATCATATATAGAAGTAAATAATCCCATATATTATCCCTCCGTAATAAATCTGAACGATACTAACGTAACAACTGCATCACCTACAAGTGTGTCTACGACATCATTAGCATCTCTATATAATTTAAAAGCAACCATCTCTTTTGTCAATGGGTTGTTAGAATCATTAAAACTTAGTGTTATATCTGTATGTAAGTGATCTCCAGCAGGTGCATTATTCTGAAAAGTTTCAGACGCACATACAGATGTAGTAGTTTTACTTGTGTAGTTCTCTGCATCATCATATGAATGATAATCTAGACACCACTTGCATGTTCTTATCGCTGTTTGAGCATCGTTATTTAAAGCATATATCCTTAGCACCGCGTCTTGGCCGTTTTTTATATTAGCTGGAACACTAAACGACCCGAATACAAATTCATCTTGTGAGTCATCAAAAGCCAATCCAGCAACAGGCCCTACATATCTAAATCCTGGTCTTTGTCCTGCCTGCGCTCTAAGAAGAGATGCTGATGTAAACTCTCTATACTCTATACCGCTAGCTAAGGTTCCGGCTTCTACAAACTCTAGTCCTGTTCCATCGTCCTTAACTGATACAACATAACCTTCAGAGCCAGAGTATGTACCTGGCGTATCTATAAGATCTAGAAAATCATCTGGAATCTGGTCTAACCGAGCCAAATGGCAACCCTGTGTAGCTTTAGTTCCGCTTATAGTATGGTCTAAGCGTAACTCACTGTCAAGATACCACAGGGCTGCCTCCTGATTATCTCCAAAATACACTTGGTCATCATTTTTCAAGTACAAATCTTTTCCCTTAAATCTAGCCATACTTTACATCCTTGTATCAATAAATTTTAGTCGTCGTCCACCGCAAGCCACTCTACAAAATAGTTACCTGAATCGATGTCACCTGAGAACAACACGGTAAATCCAGTAGATGTCCTATTAGTAATAATCATAGGATAAATAGACGGATTTGCATCTGTTGTATTGTTCAACATTGCACTTACACTATAATTTGCATCGCCAAATGCTGTACTAAACGTAATAGCTTTAGAGGAATCGTTAAGAGATAATGCTTCTCTTCCGGACTCCTTATGCGCTCCAGTAATTTGATCAACATACCACTTAGTAGCAAGATCATTGTCTTGTATAGGATGAACGCCACTAACAGTAGCTGTAAAACCTCTACTACCGTCCACTAGAATGTATTGTGTATGATCATCGTCATCAAGACCGAGCAAATCGTGGTGATGTATATCACTTAACAAATCACTTAAAGACGTAAACTCTAATCCATCTTCACCTGACACTACCGTTACAACATAACTACCAGAACCAGTATAAGAAACTGGTGTATCAATAAGCTCTATAAATTCATCATGCATACCACTAAGAGTAGTAATTTGATCATCAACATATTTCTTATCAACAATGTCTGTATCATTAGTAAATGTTGGGTGTGAATCATAATTTACAATCCCTGTAAAATCTCTACTACCATCTACCAGAATATAATGCGGATGATCGTCATCACCCAAGCCAGTTAACAAACCATGATCTATCAAACCACTAGTACTAGTAAAATACTGTACTGTAGTAAGATGATATGGTTGTGTAGGATCAACACCACTTATGGTACATGAAACACGTAGTTGAGTACTATCGTGCCAAATACTACAATCATCACTATCACCAAAATAAGCGCGCTGGTCATATCTAAGTTTTAGATGTTTATCTTGAAATTTAGCCATCTAGATGTACCTCCTTGTTTTATTCTTCTTTAGCAATCCAATTAAGACTATAATTCGCTGAATCCATGTCGCCCGAAAAAATTACATCAAATCCAGAATTCGACTTAGCAGAGATTAATATAGCATAAGCAGAGGGCACGCTATCTATTTTATTTTCCAAAGCAAGTGTTACTGTATAATCACTATCCGAAAAATTTTGTGGTAGTGAGACAGATAATGAAGAAGCTCCGTTCGGGATTGATTCAATACCATCTTGTTCCTCTACCATACCACTTACAGTAGTAAACTCTACGCCAGTTTCTGATGAATTTACTCTAACATACTCTCCAGAATGACCACTAAAAGTTGTTGGTGTATCAACTAAATCTATAAAGAAGTGGTCTAATTCATCATGATCATCCTCATTCAAACAAGAACTAGGACTTCCTCCATAACAACCATCTACTTCGTAAGTAACTCTAAGTTCATCTGTACTATCCGGAAGAAGATGTTTTAATTCAAATTGTTTATAGCCGCCAGTTTCCTCAAAATCATCAGGACTATGCAGTGCCTGACCATTATAAAACACACTGATCTTACCAGGCTTATACCTATAAGCTGTAGTATAAAGCTGGTTACTACTGTCCATGTTGCCGGACGGCACTTCAGCAAGTATTATAATTGTTGAGCCAGATCTAGGCTTCCGCAGAATAATCATATATCAATAGCCCTTTACCTATAACCCTCCTACCAAAAAACACACGTATCCGTGTGTAGTGATTTTTCTTATTAAAATTTAAATTAAATTTGGATATAAAGAAATTTGGTAGGTGTTTAAATTGATGTGAAAATTGAATAATCATTACCTTTACATTGGACAACAACAAACGTGTGTCTGTATATATATTCTTCAATATATGGCTACTGTTCCACATAAGCCTAGGTTTCCTTTTATTCAATTTTTTAGAACACAAACAATCAAGCGTGTCATAATCTATGTTGACACTATGTATTTATAGAATTTATGATTGTGTATCCTTTATTCTTATTTCTTTTCTGGATCTTTCTTTACCACATCTTCTTGCTCTTTGGGAGCATTCTTTTTCTTTCTTTCTTTATGTCTTTGGTTCTCAACTTCCCTCGCTTCTCTAAGTTTTGCAAAAGTTTCCTGTCTAGCAATATCTCTTTCTTTAGCTTTTATTAGTGAGCTTATTAAATCTATAATAGAAGCTTCATTTGCCCTAAGCTGTGCCAACTCTCCCTTCATAATCTCCAACTGTTCAGACTTTTTTTCTAAATCACCAATAAATTTACCTAAAAAAGCATTAGCAAGTCTTGTTTCGCTGAGATTTTTTTCGTTTTTGGTTTCACT